>Ga0182030_10006893_pt1 | contig 23823 bp, 12 predicted proteins | sample 812S3MmetaG_FD_121299 | JGI IMG/M metagenome (GOLD analysis project Ga0182030, IMG submission 121299) | Permafrost microbial communities from Stordalen Mire, Sweden - 812S3M metaG (Illumina Assembly) | ecosystem: Environmental > Terrestrial > Soil > Wetlands > Permafrost | place: Sweden...
AACCGCCAGAGCAAAAACCGCCAGGCGCGTCGCCCGCGGCGTCATCGATTTCATCATCTGATTTCCTTGTTTCATAACTGCCTCCTGAATCTCAACGGCGCTCCAGGGCGGGCAAAATTAGTGGGACGCGCGTAATTTCTTTCCGGCTAATCTCGGCCCCCACCTCCCGCCCACCCCTTATATAAGGAGGACGCCAAATGAAAACCTTGACGATCCTGATCATGACGAGCCTGATGACAACCGTTGCTTTCTCCCAGGAGCAGACCCCGGACAAGCGCTTGGAACACGCCACGAAAGCGCTCCAGGCGATCCAGAGCTCGGAAAGGCCGATCCCTCCCATCCTTCTTAAGAACGCCCAGTGCGTGATCGTCATCCCCGGACTCATCAAGGGCGCCTTCCTGTTCGGCGGCAAATACGGCCGCGGATTCGCCTCTTGCCGGCTTTCCGGCGGCTGGAGCGCACCGGCGGCCGTGATCATTGAGGGCGGCAGTTTCGGCAGCCAGCTCGGCGGATCGGCCACGGATGTGGTCATGCTGGTCATGAATCGCCACGGGATGGACCACTTGTTGCACGACAAATTCACACTCGGCGCAGATCTGGCGGTGGTACAGGGCATCGGCTACGACGCCAGTCTGAACTCCGATATCTTCCTGCGCGCCCCGATGATCTCCTGGTCGCGAGCGAAGGGTTTGTTTGTGGGAATGTCGCTCGAAGGCGCCTCGTTGCGGCCGGATAAAGGGGAAAATCGCAAACTCTACGGCCGGGATATGAACAACCACGACATCCTCGCCAAACGCCTCGCCCCTCCGCGCGGAGCCCGTCCCTTTGTGACCGCCTTGAGCCGCTTCGCGCCGAGGGTCGTGAAAGGGTGACCGCGGTTTTCGATTCGTACGGTGTCTGTGTGAACGTGGGGCGGGCCAGCGGCCCGCAGCCGCCTACCAGGCGGCTCGTGCTGGCTGACGAACAAGCCTGCTGGTAGCAGGCTGCGGGCCGATGGCCCGCCCCACACGCAGCTGGCGGTTTGCAGAAAACTCAGGCGCAGACTATTCCCGTCACTGCACCGTCATGGCGATTAGTTCGGCCGGGACGCCGCGCGCGCCTGTCGCCATTACCAGGTATTGCACTCCATCCAGCATGTAGGTCATGGGCACGCCGGTCACATTGGCGGGCAGCTTCATTTCGTGCAGCACCTTGCCGGTGCGTTTGTCCAGCGCGCGGAACATCGGGCCGCCCGCGCCCGGTGGCATGGCGTACATGCCTCCGCCGTCGGCGGTGAACAGCAGGGTCTTCGTCACCAGGATCGGCGCGTGCTCCGGATTGCCTGTCTGGCTAAGATCGACGCCTTTTAGCGCCGGGTGCTTCTTCACGAACTCCGGCGTAGAGCCGTTGGGCACCATCCAGGAATGCTCGCCGGTATTGAGATCGATGGCGGTAATGCGTCCCCACGGAGGCTTCGCCAAGGGCAGCCCCCGCGGCCCGATGTTTTTCGCCGCGTACTGGCCGAGATAATCCATATCGGTGCGCTTCGGGTCGGGCGACAGAGACACCGGCACCGCGAACGTTACCGACGATACGTACAGCATTCCTGTCTCCGGGTCCGCCGCGCCACCTTGCCAGTTCGCGCCGCCGGTGGGCGAGGGCAGCGTGATCGTCCCCAGTTTCCCGCCCGCGCCGGCCACGGATGGGGGCGCGAACATGGGACCCAACCGGTATTGTTCCGCGATCTTCATCGCTTCGGCCTTCAATTCGGCGGTGAAATCAATCAGGTCGTCGACGGTGAAGCCCTGGCGGTCGAAGGCCGCGGGCTTTGTGGGAAACGGCTGCGTGGGCGAGGTCCGCTCGCCAGGCACTTCCGACTGCGGCACGGGCCGCTCCTCGATGGGCCAAACCGGTTTGCCGGTCACGCGGTCGAACACATAGACCCAGGATTGTTTGGTGATCTGCGCGACGGCCTTGATGGGGCGTCCGGCCACCGTAATATCGAGCAGCGTCGGGGCGGTGGGCGGGTCCCAATCCCACACGCCGTGATGCACCAACTGGAAGTGCCACACACGGCGTCCGGTGCGCGCGTCCAGGCAGACCAGGCTTTCGCCGAACAGGTTGTTGCCGAGCCTGTGCCCGCCATAGAAATCGCCGGTGGGCGTTTCCACGGGGATGTAGACGTACCCGAGTTCTTCGTCCGCGCTGAGTGGACCCCAGGCGCCGGTGTTCCCGGTGTATTCCCACGAGCCTTTCTCCCAGGTGTCGTGCCCGAATTCGCCGGGCTGCGGAATGGTACGGAAGGTCCACAATCGCTTGCCGGTATGGACGTCGTATCCGCGAATGTAGCCGGGCACGTTCTTCTTCGATCGCGGAGCGATGCCCGCCTGCAGAGCCGCGCCCACCACGATCACGCCGCGCACCACGATGGCGGGCGACGAGGAGCCGATCTCGCCCGGCTTGACCTCCGCGCGGTCGAGCCCCTCCCACAGATCGACGATGCCATCCTTGCCGAACCCGGGAATCGGGCGGCCGGTGCGCGCGTCGAGCGCAATCAGCTGGTAGCCGGGCGAGATCAGCAGGATCCGTTCGTCGCCTCCGTCGCTCCAATACGCCAGGCCCCGATTGTTGCGGCGCGCCACCGTCTCCCCGCGAGCGCCTTCTTCCAGGCGATACATCCATAGAGTCTCGCCGGTGACTGCATTCAGCGCCACGGCATCGCGCCTGGTGCCGGCGGTCACGAACAGGCGTCCGCCGACCATGAGCGGGGTCGCTTCCCAGTTGAACTCCGCCGACGGTCCGAAATTCTTCGCGCTCCACGACCAGGCGATATGCAGTTTGCTCACGTTCGACGCATCGATCTGTGAAAGCGGCGAGTACTTGGTGCTGCCCGCGTCCGCGCCATAGTAGCGCCATTCGGAAGTGCCTCCCGTCTTCACCGCCGCGCCGCCCAGATCGGCAGTGCCCGCGCGGAACCCGTTCGCGGAGAGCAGGTAGGCCACGATGTCGGCATACTGGCGGTCGCTCAAACCGCCGGGATTGTCGGTGGGCATGGTGCGGCGCGTGCGGTCGAGAAGGTCGGCGGCGCTCTTGCTTTTCCAGTCCGTGAGGAACGCTGCACCAGCGAGCGGCGGCGTGCTTTCTCCACCGGCCAGATCCGGTCCGTGGCATCGCGCGCATTGTTCGCGATAGGCCGCGCGGCCGCGGTCGGCCTGCGGCGTAGAGAAGACGCGGTCCCATGCCGGGCGGGTCTGGGCCAAGGCGGCGACGGAGAGCAGCACCCACAGAAGCGCGGAATTTCGAGTCATGAGAGGTATAACTACCTTACCGCCGACCCGACGATCCCCGTCGAACCTCCACGAACTCTTTCGTGCGCTCCATGACATAATAGAGGTCCCCGCTCCTCTCCCTCAGGAGTTCTATGCGCAATTCCAGCCTTCTTGTTCTTGCGATTCTTACGGCAGGGCGATGTTTAGCGCTCCCGCTCTCTTTTGAGCAAAGAGATGCCACCCACTTTCTGGCGCGATTTCCGAACGGCGCAGCCGAACTTCGCCCAGACCGTGTGAGTCTCGGCGATGTCACGTTGCGTTTTGTGGGATCCGCGCCTTCCGCACGGCTCGAAGGGCTCGGCCCCGCCGCGCCAAGCACCTATCTTCGCGCGGATTCCGTTCGAACCTTCGCGCAGTTTCCTCGACTGGCAATCCGTGGCCTTTATCCCGGTGTCGACGCCGTGTTCTATGGGAGCGGTATGAACCTGGAATACGACCTTCAACTGACCCGCGGCGCCTCCGTCGATCGAATTCGCATTTCCGTGGAGGGATCTCGTGACCTCGCGATCGACCATGCGGGGAACCTGACGATCGCCACAGCTTCGGGCGTCGTTCAGCAGATACGGCCGCGTGTGTTCCAGGCTGGCCGCGAGATCCCCGCGAGCTACGTGCTGCCGGGTGGGAACCAAATCGTACTCCACCTCGGAAAGCATGACCGGCGCGCGCCCCTCACAATCGACCCTGTCTTGTCCTACGTAAAGACCCTCGGCAACACCCCAACCAACGTGGCGAACCTGGTTACCACCGACGCGCAAGGCAACATCTATGTGGCGGGTGAGAGCAACGGGCCGAATTTCCCCACGACGGCGGGCAGTTTTGAACCGGGCACAGCTCCGGCGTTGTGGGTTCTTTCGAATGCGGGGCAGTCGATCACCGGGCTGACGGTAGCGAACGACTTCGGCGTGGGCGCGGTAGGCGCAACTCCGGACGGAAGAATCCTTTATGCGGGGACGTCGTCATTCGTCGAAACGTCGCGAGGCGTCGTCCTGCTCAGCGTCGACAGCGGAGTGACCTGGAGTCCAACTGCCGCGCTGCCCGTCCCTAATGCGTATCTTAACTCAGCGGCGGCATCCGTCAACGCGTTTTCTATCGATTCGCTGGACCCCGCGACGATTCTGGTCGCCACGAATACGGGTCTCTACGGAACGGATAGCGCGGGACAAATATGGGGAGAACGGAATACCGGTCTAAACATGAGCGCCAGCGGCTACGTAAACGTGGTATCGGTCTTTTACAACCCGGTCAACCCGCTGATCGCCTACGCCGTAACCGGCGGCCCTTCGCATCTTTTCGCGAGTTCCGACGCCGGGAATACGTGGCAGCAACTGGAGCCTTCCTACCCTGGCGAAACGCCCGCGCCGGCGTTCCCTTATTCTCCCAGCCTGGCCGCGGCCATCACTCCGGACGGCAGCGTTTTGTATGCCATCGACGGGAACGGAATTCTGTTCCAGAGTACCGACGGGGGCGGTTCATGGGTGAAGCTAGCGTCAGGATTCTTTGCGCCTGTATCGATTCAAGTCGATCCCGGCAATCCCACCACGCTCTACGTGCTCGATGTGAATGGGTTCCACAAGAGTCTGGATGGCGGAGCCACGTTTGCTTTGGTCAAAACTCCCATCTTTGCTCTCTCCTTCGCCGTGGATTCCTCCGGGGCGGTTTACCTGGGTGGTGCGGCGCCTCTGCTGTACGTGAGTACGGACCGGGCCCAGACCTTCGCGGCCGTTCCCAACCTGACCCTTCTTTACAGCCCCACGCTAAGTTCGTCGGGAAACAAGGTCTACCTGGGCTCCTACATACAGTCGACTCCGTTTGTCGTCAAGCTCGATCCGTCAGGCCAAAACATTCTCTACTCCACGTTCTTTGGAGGCAGTTCCAGCGATGCCATTAACGGGATCGCTGCCGACGCGCAAGGCAACGCGGTCCTGGCCGGGACCACGGATTCGGCCGATTTCCCTCTGACCGTCCCGGCATCCAGCCCTCCCAACGCAGGCAAGTCCGACGGGTTCCTCACAAAACTGAGCTCAGACGGAACGCATCTGCTCTCTTCGACAGTCCTGGGCGCTTCCAGCTCCGTGACCATACAAGCCGTGACGCTGGATTCTTCAGGCGCGGCCTACATCGCCGGAGAGACCCACAGCGCGGACTTTCCGACGACTCCCAACGCGTTCCAATCGGCCGTTCCTTCAACCCCTTGCTCGCGCCCGCCCGCCGGCTTTTTGGGTTCGGCGATCCAGCTTGGGAACGCCTTCGTCAGCAAGATCAGCGCCAACGGAACAACGCCGGTGTACACCACTTTTCTCAGCGCTTCGTGTGGGAGCTACATCTACGGCATCGCCACGGATCAGGCCGGTGACGCGGTGGTGGCCGGGGTCACGCCGTCGCCCGATTTTCCGGTCTCGGCGAACAGCTACCAATCGGCGTTTCCGGGACCGGTGAATCAATCAGCCCCCGCCCCGGGGAACGTTTTGAATGCCGGTTTCTTAGCGAAGCTCAGTCCCGCGGGCGACAAACTACTGGCCGGCACTTTTCTGGGAGGCGGATATTCTACGCAGGCAAATTCGGTCGTACTGGACGCTTCGGGCAATGCCTACGTTACCGGGTTCACGCAGGGCTTCGCCCCCGGCGCAACTCAAGGCGCTTATCAAACCAAGCTGGTGGACACTTGTACTCCCGGCTTGGCGATCGGTCCCAGCCAGCCGTACACCGGCACCGGAGATGCATTCGCACTCGAACTCGACCCCACTTTTTCCACGCCGCACTTTCTCACCTATCTGGGAGGAAGCTGTAACGATTCAGGGAGCCAGATTGCCTTGGATCCCTCAGGAAATATATGGATCAGCGGCACCACCTCGTCGACCGACTTTCCCCTTCGATCTCCCTTCCAAGCCAGCGGAATTCAGTCCTCTCCGATTCAAGGATTTGTCAGTGAACTGAGCGGGGACGGATCGCAGCTCCTGTTTTCGAGCTTCAGCGAAGGTTCCGCGCTGTCCCTCGGTCCGGGGTCGGTCTATCTGGCGGGCTGGGCCGGCTCATCCGCTTCCGTCTCGAAGATCGACCCCGCGAAGTCCCCCGCAATCACCATGGATTCCGTTCTTCCAGTAGTCGCGTTCCCGCCTTTGACAAACTATCCCTTCTATCCTGGTGTCGCTCCCGGTCAACTGATTCAGATCGGCGGCAGCAATCTTGGCCCGGCTGGCAAGGCAACGGCGCAGGTGGACGCCTCCGGACGATTGCCCTTCGTTCTCGCCAACACCGTCGTGTTCTTCGGCAATATTCCGGCGGCGCTGATTTCCGTCCAGGCTTCGTCGATCATTTGCTACGTGCCCTTTGAGATTGTCGCGCCCGCTTGGATCGCCGTTTCTTCCAACGGACAGGTGTCCAACGCCGTGCTGACAGGCATCGTCCCTACTTCGCCGCAGGTCTTGAACGTTGTGAACCAGGACGGCACCGTGAACTCGGCGGACCATCCTGCGAAGGCGGGCTCCGTGATCATGCTCTACGTTTCCGGACTCGGCCAAACGAATCCGCAGGGAGACGACGGTCTCACGAATGGCAACCCGTTGCCCGTGCCACTGGCGGCTGTCACCGTTTATTTCCCTGTTACGCCATCCGCGGTTACCCCTCAATTTGTGGGCGCCGCCCCAGGATTGATCGCCGGAATCACCCAGGTGAACGTTCAGGTGCCCACGTCTGTCCCCTCCACGACAAACTTGCCGATCGAAATTAGCGTGAACGCCGCCAGCGCTCCACTGTACACCTCGCAATAATGACGGCAAGCCCACGCCGGCACTTGCAAAACGACCTTTGCGCGGAAACAGATGAAATCCAATAACCTCCGTACGAACAAAGGGTCATTGAACTGTGATCCTGACGGTGTTCGCGGCGATGAAGGCCGCGGTGAGCACGACATTCACCGTTCCACTGCCCGCGAGCTGGGCTGGGATCAACGCATTCACCTGATCGAGACCGGCAATGCGTCCCTGTGGCCCGGCGTATGTGACGGTCGCCTCCATGCCGCCAATGGTGGCGGTGACGTTGGATCCCGCGCCGCGTAAGCCGGTGCCGAACAGGATCAGGTAAGCCTCGCCGGAACTGACGTCAATCGGCGATGTAACGGGCCGATAGGCTCCATTGATGATCGCGTAAGCAGCGGCGAGGCCGGAGGTGTTTTGGAGGTAGAGAATCGGGGCCACTGCCGCAATTCGGACGGCGGCTGTTTGGGTTCCAATCGCGACAATCGCCGGGCCGAGGCTCACGGTGGACGGGATCAGGAAATCGATTTGCCCAGGCGAGGAGTAGTCAGGTGTTGCTGTGCTGGTGACGCCGGACGAATCCTGGATCGAGATGCTGGAAGCGAGACTGGTGCCGTAGGCTGTGGCGATCGATTCCGGGGCAACGGAGCCGGCGATGGTCCACGGAGAAGATTGCGAGGTGGTCTTCACCAGTACCGCGCTCAATGGGCTGACGTAAAACGACGGGGACGTAAGAGCGATCGGGGCGCCGAGCGAAAAGGCGCCCGTTGGTTGAATCGTTGCGCCCTGGATAGTGATACCGGTTGTGGCGTCGAGCGCCGGACCGGTCATTTGGATCAATTGCGCGGACTGGGCGGATTGAGGAAGAATCAGGGTGACGTTCAGGGTTTGGGTCTGGTCTTTGTTGTTGACGATCACGCTGTAAGCGCCGTTTTGTGCTGCGATCGCGTAGGCTGAGGCGTTCAGCGAATCGACGTCCATGGTTGTCTCCAGCAGGGTTCCGGGGCCGGCGAGGGTGAAAAACAGAGCGCCGTAAAATTCAGGCCGGGCTTCGACGACGACTCCGTTCAAATCGGCGATAGGCGTGTGATTGGCCCCACCGCCCCCGTGGAGGTTGACGCCTTGGGAACCGTTCAAGCCGCAGGCGAAGAGGTGATCGATGACCCACAACGCGGAGGCGAAAGAATCCTCGACGTTGGGAGCGCCGGAATTCCAGAAGGAATTGGTTTCGGCGATGCGGTAGGGCAGTCCGGCGGATTGGCCGATGGCGAGCATGCCCTGGCAGTATTTGACGACATTCAGATCGGGTGAGACGAGAAACTCCACGGTCGCGAATGCGGCGTTCCCGTTGCCCCGGTAATAGTGACCGGTGAGGAGACTTACGTTCGTTCCGGCGGCTTGTGCGAACGGCGCGACAAAACTGCCGATCTCGTACGCGACGGCGGGACCGGTGAGGGGGACGCCCGGCGATTGCGCGCGGATCGCAGCGGCGAAGGATTGCCACAGGGGATAGTAGTCCGAAAATCCCCAAGTGGAGGGGAAATAGGTTCCAGGGTAGAGGTCGGGTTCGTTGCCGATTTCGATGCCGTAGAGCGATGAACCAAAGGACTGGACCGCATACGCGACTTCGGCGGCGGCAAGCGCGGGCGTCGATTGCGCGAGATTGGCGCTATAGAGCACTTGCCAGCCGGTGGCTTTCAGGAATCCGGCGAGGGCGTCGACGTCGGAGCGTGCGACTTGGCCGGCGGTCCGGCCAGCTCCGTTGGGAGTCCAGGTCATCTCGTCAGCCGAAAAGCCACCTAGGCGCAGAAGGCTGGGTCCCAGCAATTTGAATAGTCCGATTGCATCGGCATTCTGAGCCGAAAAGAAGGGATTCGTCATCTGGCTTTTTTCGTAGCTGAGGCCGGCGAAGGCGGGTCCGACGACGCCGGCCGCGGCATTGGCGACGGTGACCGTCGCCGCGGTCACCGGGCCCGAAGGAAGGGGTTGACTCGCGCCGGAAAGGAGGGTTCCCGCGCCAAGCGCGCCTAATCGATAGAGGACCTCGCGGCGGGTGGCAAGCGTTAAGGGGCGGGCCTTGGCGTTTACCTTCACTTGTTGTAACTCATCGAGTCGCGGCGCGAAGCAGGGTTCAGAGCGCGCGACCCTTGATAGTGGCCGTACCGTTGACAACGGGGACGATTACCGAAATGGTCACCGCCGGCTTAGTGATCATCGGAAGCCGTAAGTTTAGCATGAGGAACATACTATGTTAGGATGGCCGGTTGGCAGCCAAGTGAGAAGGGCTCTGATTACCGGCGCGGCGGGATTCATCGGCAGCCACCTTACGGAAAGACTTCTGGCGGAGAGGCCCGGATCCGACTGGCACGTCACGGGGGTGGATAACTTCGACCCCTGGTACGATCCCGCCGTGAAGCGGGCGAATATCCGTGGCTGGCCCCTGGATCGGTTCCATCTGATCGAGGCGGACATTACCGATCCGGCCGCACTAAGGAAACACCTCGCTGGAGAGTACGACGTGGTCGTCCATCTTGCCGCGAAGGCGGGTGTTCGTCCCTCCATTCAGGATCCGGCGGCCTATGAGGAAGTAAATACGGGGGGCACGCGAAATGTGCTCGAGGTGGCCAGGGAACGAGGGGCCGGCCAGGTTGTTTTTGCGTCCAGCAGCAGTGTCTACGGTGTCAACCCCGATGTCCCCTGGCGGGAAGATGAAACGGCGCTGCGCCCCATCAGCCCGTACGCGTGCACCAAGGCCTCGGGCGAGTTGATGGGTCACGTCTACAGTCATTTGTACGGAATCCGATTCATGGCGATGCGTTTCTTCAACGTTTACGGTCCGCGGCAGCGTCCTGACTCAGCGGTCCACAAGTTCGCCCGGCTGATCCTCGACGGAGAGCCCGTGCCCATCTACGGAGACGGTACGTCGCGCCGGGACTATGTCTACGTCGGCGACATTGCCGCCGGTGTGCGCGCGGCAATGGACTATCGAGAGACTCCGTTTGAAGCGATCAATCTCGGAAGCAGCCAGGACATCAGCGTGATGGAAATGATCCGGGGCCTGGAGCAGGTTCTTGGGAAACCGGCGCGCATCGAATGGCACCCGCGGCAGCCGGGAGATGTGCACAAGACCAGCGGGGACCTGACCAAAGCGCGGCGGCTGCTTGGCCATGAATCGCAGACGGAGTTGCTCGAAGGCTTGCGCCAGTTTGCTTCCTGGATTTGCAAGTAAGAGACCTGCCGTGAGATCCCCTCCATTACTGTCGGGGTTCCGTCGCCGGTGTGGAACCCCGACAGTGATGGAGGGGATACAGTAACGATCTTGCTATTCCGGCCGCTCATATCCCGCCGCTCGTTCGACGGCCAGCAGGGCGTTTCTTGGCAGTATCACACCGGCGATGGCCGCCGCGCTCATTTTCCAGTTTCGGGTATCGCGCACGAACGCACCTGGGGACAGCGAACAACTCCGGGCCACCAGTTGCAAAGCCTCCCGGAAATCGCCTCCCTCGTATGCAATCGAGGCGTAGTAGCGATGCATGTTGCTGGATGCGAGCTTTTCGACGCGGGCAACCGCCTCCGGCGCGCGGGGCCGTAAAGAGCCGAGCATCTGATTCCATCCCTGGCGTATCAGCCGCCAATCGCGCGTACGCTGGGCAGCGTGGCGCCGGTAGTGGGTCAACACTTCCGGAACCGCGCATATGTTATTCGCCCGCAGCAGGCTCACGCGAAGGAAAAACTCGAGATCGATGCAGCGCGGGAGGGTCGAATCGAACCATCCGGCCTGCTCCGCCGCTGCCCGGCGCATCACCACGGCGGAAGAAGTTCGAATCACGTAGTCGGTCAGAAGTTGCGGAAAAGAAATCGTCCCCCGCCAGCGCGGGCTGGGCATTTCGATTGGCCGTCCGTGAACGTCGATTACATCCACCCACGAAAATGTCAGGTCGATCTCAGGCCGCTCCTCAAGCAACTGGATATGGCGGGAGAGCTTCGCGGGCAGCCAGACGTCATCCGCGTCAAGAATGGCGAGGTAAGTTCCTTGGGAAGCGCGAATGCCGGTGTTGAGAGCGGACGCGTAGCCTTGATTCGATTGTTCCGTCAACCTCAACCGTGGATCGTTGAATGCGGAAAGCCGCTCCACCGTGTCGTCCGTCGACCCGTCGTTGACAACGATGACCTCCAGATCGCGAAACGATTGCGTCAGCGCCGACAGGACGCTGGCGTCGATGAAACGGCTCGCGTTGTAGGCGGGAATGACAACGCTGACCGGAGGATTCATCGGGACTTTCGTCTGGCGAGCCAGGTTTCGATTCCGATTGTCGCCAGCAACACCGAGACCCACAGAACGGGATAACGGTAGCGCGGAACGGATCGGAACAGGAGATAAATCGCCGAATACGACAACATCGCAGTCATCGCGATTTGAAATCCATCGTTGTGGCGCCAGGAAATTCCCGGAAAGCTTAAGAGGGTTACGATCGAAATGATGATTCCGAGGATCAGGGCGTCCGGGCCGGCGCGTTCGACGGGGAACCAGAAGTAGAAATAGTGGCCGGCGGTGATCGCGACCGATTGGGCGGGATGAGCCCGGATCCAAGCGATGGCTTGATCGCGGCACCTGGCGCTGAACTGGAATTCGCCCATGGCGATCAGAACGCGCTCAACGTCGAGATCGTCGTTGGGGTGAAACGGCGTATAGCAGGTGGAAGAAAAAACGGGCGACATTACCGTGAGCGCGCAGTCGTTATACGATGCGGCGAGTTCGAGGCCCAGATTGTCCCTCACAAAGATGAGATGGTGGAACACGACCCAGTTGCGGACCGTCCACGCGCCGACGGGGATCGCGAAGACGAGAGCCACCGGCAACAGCACTTTCGCGAATGGACGAAAGCCGAGTTTGAAGACGAGGAGGCCGGCCCAGGCAGTCCAAATCAGGATCGTGGCCGGATTGAGCAGAGTGCCGATGGCCATCAGCCCCCCCAGCAAGGCGTGCGAGGCAACCCCGGCGCGACGGGCAAGGATCGTGGCGATCAGGCAGGCGCAGCCTGCGATGGCCGCCGCGGTGAAGGCAGCTTCCCAACGAAAAAGAACCTTCGGCAAAGGGGCCAGGACGAGGAGAAAGGCCGCGATCGTGCCCGCGCGGTGGCGGCCATAAAAACCCGCAAATCGCCGCACCATGGCGCATTGCAGCGACCACATCAAGGTCGTGACAGCGAGGATCGCGAATCCTCCCGCCATGCCTGTTCCGAAGATCGAACACAGGGCGGCGTGGAACATCGGGTAAAGCGGAGCGATATGCGCGGTCGGCCCGTTGGGGCCGGTGCTGAACGGATTGGAGAAGCCTTCGCCACGCTGCAGCGCGAACGAGACGTTCACCGCTTCGGTGCGGACCATCACCGGTTTGGGCCAGTGGGCCACCAGATTGATCGCGAAGGAAATCGTAAACAGAATCGCCCAAAGTGCAATGAAGCGACGAGGTCTGCAGAACGCGTGCTTCCAATACTCTCTCATGGGGTGTGAAAAACGCGAATGGCTCGCGTAAAGGGCAGGTTTTTGTCGGGCGGCCCCGCGAATACCGCAAAACCTCCGCCCAGAACCCACACCGGCTGGTTGGCTGCGATGCCATATTGCGCGCGGAAGGCGGCGAGAGACGCCCGAAATTCTCCATGACTGCTGTATTGGTAATCGCGCACCGCGACCTGCCAGCGGTCCGCCAACGGCAGTTCGACGAACGACGGGGTCCCCGGGAGAGGGTTGCGGCCGCCTTCGTAAAACATCAGCATTTGTAGAGTTGCGCGGTCGGCAAAGATCCGCGCATCGGGCGGGATCGTGGCGTGCATATAGCTGAGGCATTCGAGCATCTGGCTCTTGGAATTCCGCCACGGGGGAATATCCAGCTTATCCGGGTTCGGGATGAACAGCCAGATCAGAATGGGCACGGCCGCGGCGCCCGCGATGATGGTTCTTGACGGACGAGGAACGAATTCGAGGAAGATTGCGACGCCGGCCACGGCGAAAATGCCAATCACCAGACTTTGGCGGGTCGCGCCATAAGGAAACACTTTGGCGTAGGCGCCGGCGATCCCCAGAAAGAAAGGTACCGTAAGCAGGACAGCGAGCGGCCGCGCATTTTCTCGAGGAATGACGGTGCGTCCGGACCACAGGAAGTACATACCGGCGGCGAACATCGCCCAGGCGAGAATGCCCAAGGGAAGCGAAGCCATCACGAAATTGAACTGGTGCGCCGTGTTTACAACCGGAAACCTCAGCATCTTGCCGGGATGCGGAAATCCGTGGGAAAGCCAATGAACTCGAGCGTTGTCCGCCCTGACGGATCCCGGAATATGGCGCACATTTCCGAAGAATAAGGCGACATAGAAAATGAGCGGCGCCAACTGGCCGGCAGCCCATGCAATCTTCACCGCGACAGGGGACCCGCCGAGGCGCATCAAGGCGTAAATCCCGACGGCGCCTGCGAACCAGGCCGAGCTGTAATCGGAGCAGATGCTTAAAAACAACAGCACGTCGAATAGGACCATGGCCGGCCAGCGCCCGGTATCGATCGCGATTTCGAACGCGACCAGCGACGCGGAAAGGAACAGGAACGCGAGCGTATAAGTTCGCAACTGCGCGCCGACGATGACCAGATGCGGGGTCAAGGTCAGCAGAAAAAGCGCGGTCATGCCCGCGAATTTTCCCGCTACGCGGGTCAGCCACAGGCCGAAGAAGATGGGGAAGAGGCAGCCTGAGAGGATCGGAATCAGGCGCAGGACGAGGTCGTTGCGAGTGAAAAACAGAATAAGATGCGTCATGAACATCAGCAGCGGCGGATGTTTATCCACTTGATACGAGTAAATAAACATTTCGCGCCAGCCGGTGAAGGAGTTCAGCGCGTGCGAGGCTTCATCGGGGTTGAGATACGTAAGCAGAGAATAACGTACGCGCAAAACCAGCCCGACGGCGACGATCGCGGACGCCACCATGATTTCGCTTCGCGTGAGTTGCGGCAGGAGCGCGCGGCGGGCGGGTTCAGTCTCGGCCAATCGGTTCTGGGGCATCGCTTCCCTTGAAATCGATGAACATTGGCGATTTTCGCAAGTATAACATGGGTGCGCCGCCGCTCAGCGCAAGTTTCTTGTACGATAGTCTGATCGAGGTGTCAGCATGCGAGCGACTTGTTTTCGCCTGGCCGCAATGTTGGGAGCCGCGCTTTTGACAAGTGCCGCATCGCGAACGGACTATCTGAATCGTTTGCCGCTGCGGTTCGAAGAAAACCTGGCGCGAGACCGACACCCGGATGCGCGTTACATCGCTCGTGCCGGAAGTTTTGTGTTGACCCTGGCCCCGTCATCGAATTACCTCAGTTGGACCGATCCCGTGAAAAAAAACACGATGGAGGTGCGGACGCGACTGGTGGGTGCGGATCGGCACGCGCGGCTGGAACCCGAAGAGCTGTTACCCGGGGTAGCAAGTTATTTCATGGGAACGGGTAGCGAGTGGCGCGCCGGTGTTCCTGGATTTGGGCGAATCCTTCAGCGTGGCGTTTATCCGGGCATCGACCTCGTGTTTCACGGCGAGGAGCACCGGCTGGAGTACGACTTTCTCCTTTCCCCGGGAGCGGATCCCGCTGTGATCCGGTTGGAACTGACCGGCCATCGCGGCCTGCGCGTCGAGGATTCGGGCGACCTTGTTGTCTTAACCGACGGAGGGGAGATCCGGTGGAAGAAACCCGAAATATATCAGGAACTCAACGGCGTTCGAAACTCCGTCGTGGGAGGATTCCGGGTGCTCGACGGGAGACTGGTCACCTTCAACGTTGGATCTTACAATCCGGCGCGCGAGCTCGTGATCGATCCGACGCTTGCCTATTCGACCTATCTTGGAGCGGCCCAGAACGAATGCGGCCGCGGAATCGGGGTCGACGGCGCGGGCAATGTTTACATTGCCGGCAACACGAACTCCACAAATCTGCCGACGGTCTCCGCGGTGCAAGCGAATTTTGGCGGCCAAAACGCCAATTTTGTGAACGGAGACGCCTTTGTTGCGAAGTTCAGCGCTTCCGGTGCGTTAGTCTATCTGACGTACCTCGGGGGCAGCGGCGACGATGCGGCGACCGCGATTGCGGTGGATTCTTCCGGCAATGCCTACCTTACGGGGATGACCAATTCGTCGAACTTTCCATTGGCGAATCCATTTCAGCCCCAGTATGGCGGATCAGGGGGACAGGGCTACGTCCGGACCGGCGATGCTTTTGTGGCGAAATTGAACCCAGCCGGGACCAAGCTGCTTTATTCCACCTATCTTGGTGGTACACGGGATGACATCGGCATGGCGATCGCGATCGACAATTCGGGCAACGCCTATGTTGCCGGCGCGACTGCGTCCATGAATTTTCCCATCACCTCGAACGCCTATCAGACGTTCCTGCGCGGGGTCGGTGGGGAACCGCTTCACGAATCCGGATTCACCAGTTGGGACCCGGGAGATGCGTTCGTCGCGAAGCTCGATCCCACCGGCTCGCAGCTTTTGTATTCCACGTATCTGGGCGGCACCAATGACGATGTTGCTCTCTCCATTGGCCTCGACAGCTCGAACAATGTTTACATCGGTGGCTACACTGTTTCGTACGATTTTCCGACCACTTCGGGAGCCTTTCAGCGAATCTTCGGCGGGATCGAGATGCAGAATAAGGGTTTGAATTTCGGAGACGGTTTCGTCGTGAAACTGAATATCGGCACTGCCCAACTGGTGTATTCCACCTATTTCGGCGGAAACGGCGACGATTCCATTAATTCCATAGCGGTGGATGGGACGGGCAGCGTGTACATGACGGGTTCCACTTCGAGCATGCATCTACAGACCACGGCCAATGCATTCCAGCCGCTTTATAGCGGATATTCGATTCGGCCGACGCTGATCTCCCAGCTGTTGGGGGATGCGTTTGTCGCGAAGCTGAATCCCGCCGGATCGGCCCTCACGTATTTAACCTATCTGGGCGGAAGCCAGAACGACGCCGGCCAGGCCATTGCCGTCGACTCCGGCGGAAACGCCTACGTCACCGGGTTTACCGACTCGTCGAATTTTCCGATCATCGGCGCGGCTCTGCAACCCAAGTTTGGAGGCGACGGAAATATCCAGCAGAGGCTGAACTTCGGCGACGCGTTTGTGGCCATCGTCAATGCGGCGGGTACCGCTTTGCAGTACAGCAGCTTCTTTGGTGGCAGCCTCGACGATTTGGCCGCGGGCTTATGCCTTGACGCCGCGGACAACGTTTACATCACCGGAGAAACCGTGTCGTCGAATTTCACAATAACCTCGAATGCCGCTCAAAAAACCTACGCCGGGAAAGGACTCAACGGCGGGTTTAGTTTCGAAAGAGGAGACGTTTTTTACGCTAAATTCACGGGGTTCTCCAACTCGAACCCGCCGCAGATCACCAAGGTCGCCAACGCCGAAGGGGAAGCCCTGACCATCGCCCCGAATACCTGGGTGGAGGTAAAAGGATCCGCGTTGTCAGCCACCTCCCGGACCTGGCAGTCTTCTGATTTCGTCGGGAATCAGCTGCCCACGTCGCTCGATGGAGTCAGCGTCTCGTTCAATGGCGAAAATGCTTTTGTCTACTATATCAGCGCGTCACAGATTAACGTTCTGACTCCACCGGATTTGCCGTCCGGCACATTGCAGGTGGTGGTGAATAACGCCAACGGGGGCAGCGCCTCTTTTCCCGCGACGTCTCAGACGCTGTCGCCCTCGTTGTTTATCGTGGGAAGCGGCCCGTATATTCTCGCGACCCATCTCAACAACGTCGGCAGTTGCCTCAGCACCGCGGCCTACTGTCTGGTGGGTCCCCCCTCCCTGTACCCTGGACAAAGCACGCCCGCGATGGGCGGCGAAACCATCGTTCTTTACGCGAACGGATTCGGGGCGGTTACGCCGCCTGTTATCAAGGGTTCCTTAACGCAAAACGGAGCGCTTTCTTCGACGCCTCGGGTCCTGATCGCGAACAACCCGGCGACCGTATCGTTCGCGGGTTTAGTGTCGCCCGGCCTCTATCAATTCAATGTCGTGGTGCCGCCCGGCACCTTCCCCGGTGACGATTACATTTATGTGACCTACGGCGGCGCCAGCACTCCGACGCAGCTATATTTTCTTACGGTTCAGTGATATTTAACGAACCGGCCGCTGGCGAAAATCGTCAGCACCGATCCTGAGGCAATGCCCGGGGCCTGGAGGCGTTCCGCGCCCCCGGCCGGAAGCGAGGCTACGAAAAGCTGATCGTAGGGGACGCCTGAGACCGCGGAGGAGGCCGGAATATTTTCGAGCAGCCCGGCGGGAATCTCGAAGCGAGTCGCGCCGGGAGGTGCTGTGCACAAGCATGTCCCGATGGCGGTCGTAACTTGATCGACGTTCGTTGCCAGGATAATGGTCCGTTGGCCGCTGGCCTGCTTCCGCCAGGTTAACGGAAGCGCCCGGTTTCGATCGACCACGAATATCTGTCCACGATTGACCCATTCGAAAGGCGCGGGGCTCTCCACGGATACGCTAAAGGCTCCCACGTCCGTTCCTCCCTGGCCGCTAAAAACAAACCTGCCGGGCTCCAAAAACAGTTTCTTGGGTTTGTTTCGATAGGAGCCCAGCCGGGCGCGATAGTAGCCGGCTGTCCCGCCTTCTCCGGGGATCACTTGATGGTTCTTCCCCTGGACGGCGCTCAGCTCCGCTCCGGCAGCCAGCCCGTCGCCGCCCAGTTCGGCGATAAGCGCGGAGGCAAGTGAATCCGGCCGGATGGTCTCCGCTTGAAAACTACTGGTATAGAAGGTACAAGTTCCAGGCGGCGGCAGGAGCATGAGTGGAGAAAGGACTGGACCCTTGTTTTTCGCGGCGAACACGGCAATCACTTCATCCTCCATCCTGGAAATAGCGCCGTCGAGCATGTTGGAACGGGTAAACACGGCAACTCCAACGCGTTGTTGGTCGAGCAGCGGAAGGGGGCCGGTTTCGCAGTTGCCGGTGCCGGAATGAATCGCCATCGTAACCACATTGCTCGGGCGGCCGGTCGAGGCGCGAAAATACACCGGCACATAGCATCCCGACGGAACCCGTTGCGGGACCAGGAAAGAGACTTCTTGTTCGCCCGGCGCCGGCAGAGGTCGAAGAAGCCCGGCCGGCAGGGCGCGGTCGCCGACCACCAGCGTCGCCCCCGTATCTTTACCCAAACCTGTAATGCGCATCGCGACACGCTGTCCGGGACGGGCGGGATTTGAAGTAGAGTTTAGCGTTCGCATCCCCAGCGAATCGAGGTTCTCGATCCGGCCCGGTCCCCATCCTCGCTGGTTCACGCTGAAAATGCCTGGATTGGACGCCACGATCTGCACGGGAAACGGCTTGCTTTCTAAGCCGCCTGACGACACGACAAGCAGGGCGGCGCCCAGAGGGGCTGTCTCCGGGAGGACGGCCTCAATCTTTAGTGCCGACGCGGCTAACACTCGAACGCGCGTCGGGCTGCCGCCCTTTCGCAACCACACCACAGGGTCCGGTCCAAGGTGGACTCCGCGAATCGTGAACGCCGCGCCGCGAGCGAGCGATCCGCTCGCAAGCGTGGGCGGGATCTGACTGGCCTGGTTCACCACTCCGTTTTGTCCGATCGCGGGTTGGCTTACGAGGCGGAGTGGAGACAACGCGAGAGTCAAAATTGTCCATCGAGCCGCGAGCCGCATCTCCACAGGCTAGCGCGCTATGATCGTGGTTCGCACCAATGCAGGGCCTCACCTTCTTACGCGTCGCCTGGAAGCTCGCATGGAAGGATACCCGGGCCAGGGTCTGGAGATCCGCCGCGCTGGTGATCGCGCTGGCGTTGAGCATTGCGGGGCTCAGCGGCGTCAGGGGCGCGACCAACATCGCATCGGAGGCGCTTCACCGCGGCTCGCGCGCGACCCTGGGCGGCGATGTGTGCGTCGATACCAACGAATTCCTGACGCAGCGCCAGATTAAAGGGTTGGATGCGTTGCGGGCCAAAGGAGTGGAATGGACCCTGGTCACCATCTTTTTGACCATGGCGTCCTCCGAGGAAGCAGCCGATCCGACCTTTGCCGCGGTGAAAGTGGTCGATCCGGCGCTCTATCCGTTCTATGGGCGCAAGAACCTGGCGCCGCTGCTCGAAGGCGACGGTGTCGTCGTTTCCGAGGATGCGCTGACCTTGTTGCATGTTCGAGTGGGCGATTCCATCCGGATTGGGAACACGAAATTCCGAATTTCCGCAACCGGACAAGCGGAACCCGAGCAGATCATGGGAATCCTTTCGCGGGGCGCACGATGCATGATGTCTCGTGAGAATTTTGAAAAAGCGGGGCTGGCCCGGAGCGGCAATTCCATGCGGAACCGGGTTCTGCTTCGACTGCCGCGCGGATTCGGTCTGCGCGCGGCAAAGCAGCGGCTCCGCGCGCTGTTCCCTGCGAGCGCGGCGGTCGATTATCAGGATGTCAATCGGAACACCGGCGTGCGCATTCAAGCGGCGGCCACGTTCATCACTGAAATCGCGCTGCTGGCGCTGGTGTTCGGGTCGATGGGGATCGCGCTGACCGTTCGTCAACAGGTGGAGCTTCGGATGAAAAGCTTCGCCGCGATGAAGATGGTGGGAGCGCGCAGCGGGCAGTTGGTAGCCAGTTTTTTGTTCGGGACTCTGCTCATCATCGCCGCTGCCCTGCCTATCGGAATCGCGGCCGGATGGTTCGTGAAGAACGCTTTATTGGCGATGGCTTCAAAATTCTACGTATTGCCTCCGCAGAACGGGGCAAACTTCAGGTTGCTGTTTGAGGCTCCCGTGGTGGCGGCTTTGACGATGATTCCCGCAATCGCGCGGCCGGTCTGGATGATCTGCCGCGTGCGCCCGGAAACGCTGCTGCGAGACAACGTCCAACGTGCGCGGCCTCGAGCCCAGACTTTACTTTGGCTTTCAGCGATTCCCTGCATCGCCGCTTTTCTGGAGATTGTGCGTGGGGTACTCGGCTCCTGGACGTCCGCCTTTCAATTTTCAGGAGCGCTTTTGTCGGGTGCCGTAATCTGTGCCGGCTTGTCGATTGCTTTCACGCGCGCGCCCGCACTCTTCCACAATCTCCGCCCCGCGATTCGCCTGGGACTTGGAAATCTCCGTCGTCCCGGACATCGCGCAGCCGTGCTGACTGCCGCCATTTCTGTGGGAATCATGATGATGGTCGCGACGCTGGAATCAGGCCAAGCGGTGGTTGCGGCGGTTACCGCAAAGCTCCCCTGGAACCTGGCGAACAGTATTGTGATTGCCGGATTCGACGATTCCCATCGCGAGCCCATCCTCGATTTTCTCAAAGGAATCCCGGGGATTACGGAGGTCGAGGTGCGGACGGAGGTGAGGCTTCGGCTGACGGGCGCGGAAGGCGTGGCCCATCCTCGCGCCGGCGGCTGGTACATTGCCGGATGCTCCACGCGGGGCCTGATCATCGACGATGAAATGCGGCGCAGCTTGGGAGCAGACCGGGGGTCGCGGCTCCATTTCGTCGCCGGCAGCCGCCGGTTCTCAGAAATCGTGAGCGAGATCTCTCAACCGCCGTCCGGCACCAGACTCCAGATCGCTTGCGGTCAGGTCGACCCCTCCGATCTATCCCATAGGGCGATCATACACGCTGCCGCGAGCGAACTACCCGCGATCGGCGAGGCAATCGGCCGCCAGTTCCCGACGTTGCCGGTAGTGACGGCTTCGCAGATAACGGAAGTTGTGGAGGAGATCAGCCGCGATGCGCAGTTTCTGGCTCGAATCGTCGCGTGGTGTTTCGTGGCGTCCGGCTTGTGTATTCTGATGGCGCTGGTCGCGGCGTCCCGCACCGAACGAGCACTTGAGATAGGAATTCTCAGCGCTCTGGGCGCATCCCCAAAAATGATGCGCAAGATTTACACGATTGAATTCGCATCGATTGGCGCGATCGCGGGCGTGGTGGGGATGTTGATGTCGTCCTGGCTCGGCCTGATGCTGCTCAAGCTGGCTTTGGACCGGTGGGAATTTCTCTTCCAATGGAGAATTGCGGCTGCCGCCGTCGTAAGCTCCGCCCTGCTGGCGGCCGTGGCGGGGTGGCTGCCAACCTATCCCTTACTCAGGCAGAAGCCTCTGAATGTGCTCCGACGCGAATAGGTTCGCGCTTCCTGCTTCCCGGACGCACGGGGAGCCAGAGCAGCCAATAGATCAACAATCCCAACGCCATCATGCCGAAAATATAATACGGCCATTGTCCAATCACGCTTAATAACGTAGCCGCGCCTGGCTTTTTGCGAAGATACGCGTAGTTCGCCCCGGTTGCCCAATCGAACACTCCGACGAACGCGAGGTAGAGCACACTGCATCCATAGGCGCGCCACATCGCACCTTCCCGCAGCGGCGCGATTCGCCCGAAGACCAGCGCCGAGGCGGCGACGATCAACACGCCATGCTGCACGAAAAACAGCAAATCGGATCCCATGTCCGGCGTTAGTAAAGTCATCCCGGCGCCAGCCAGCCCGGCAAAATAAGTAAACTCCACGGCGACCGGATAAAGTCCCAGACACGCGATCACCGCGACCCAAGCCGTTAAGTTGCAAATCTGGAACGGCAGATGGTGAGGAAAGTCCATCCCCCCCCTGAAGCGATACGCTTGCGTGCCGATGAGAAGACAAACGAGCACCGCTCTAACATACTGCTGGCGAAGCAGCCCTCTGCGCAACAAGAAGGAAACCGCGATGGACGTACCGGCGATCCCCGCTAGCCACGCGAGGTGAGAAGGCCCATAGACGTGCGCCGACCCGTTCATAGCGGTGTGACTATTATCGCGCACGGAAAGCATCACGTCATTGGTCGTTAGCTTTCACGTCCTGTCTGGTATGCACCAGCACCACCGGATCGAACCCATACCTTCCCATCCCTTCCCCATAAATCGAAACGCCATTGGTGGCCAGGATCCGAATGATCAGTTCCCTGGCTCCTGTGGGCGCCCCGGCGGAGACACGAGTCGGATAGCCGTAGCTCGAATGATGAAACCCCGCGACGCTGGACAAAAAACCTCGAATATCGGCCGGATCGTCCGGGAGCGAGACCTCGCCCGCATCGACGCCGGAAATCAGGATGCGTACTTTCCCCGGGTACTTGTGAGCGTCGGTCTGCGGATAATCCAACGCCTTCCGCAGCCACGGCCAATCGAGCTTTGCGGCTCCCGCGCGCGTGCCCATTTCGGCGAGAACGTCGATTTGTTCCGGATCGGCGGCAACCACCCAGTCCGGCAGCGTCACGCGATAGGAGACATCGGCCCGGTTTGCGGCCCAGAATTTACCCGCGTGCTTGCCGCTCTCCGCAACCTCCTCGTTCACTTCGATTGGCGCGAATCGCAGCGCGACGGTGCGAGGATCGATCGCTTCGATGCGTGGCGACGAGGCGTAACGCGTGGCGATATTCACGAAATTCGCCGCAATCCGTTTACCGGCGGAATCGAGCAGTTCCATCGCCAGCGCGCCGGTAAATGGACGGCTTCCCGGCACCCGCACATCGAGGCTCACGTCGCTTGTCACCCGTGCCCGTTCCCATTTCACCGGCTGGGTCCGCGGAGGAGTGGTCACCGCAACTCCGAAATCGTTGAAGCCCGTTAGCCACCAGCGCAGAGTCGGCTGATCTGTACGCGCTGAGAAGTGGCTGACGAAGACTGGCAGCGTGAATACCGCCGCTCGGACCACCGGAGGTCCATCGTAGCCCACGAAGTCTTCTCCTTGCAGATCGCGTAGCGTCATGCCCGGCACGAACGCGTCATAGCCGAACTCTTTCGCCGAACGGTCGTAGTTGTAAAGTCCGTTGTGTTCCCACTCGACGTCCGTCAGCTGGGTGTACGTGTAGCCTTGAATTTTTTCGTGCAGCCGCAGCTCATTGGTCAGGAAATGGAATCCCCAGGACACGTCACGATCACCCGCGCCGGCGCCCAACGCGCCGAATTGCGAGTTGATCACCGGCGCCGTTTCCTGCATGTGTCCCTCTATATAATTAAATGTCGAGCCGGGGAAGGTCTCCACCGCTACATCGTCGATCAAAGCTTTTGCCCGCTCGTAGTTCTCGATGTAGAATTGCCACGAGTTGACGTCGGTTACCAGGTGGTCGCGCTTGTCCGAGGAATTATCCTCCACCAGCCGCGATGGGTCCAGCCGCTTCATCTCCTTCCACACCGATTCCACCCACTGTTGCGTGCCGGGGTTCTGCGGATAGGGTGGTTGCGAGTTGTGGAAATACGATAATCCCCAGCCTTCATTGAAAGCGACCCAGGCGAAGATCGACGGATGATTGCGATCGCGGGCGATGGTGGCGCGCATGGTTTCTTCCCATGCGGAGCGCTTGTCCGGGTTCTGAAAGGAGGCGCTGGGCATATCCTGCACGATCAGCATGCCGAGCTTGTCGGCCCAATAGAGACGACGCGGCTCGTCTGCTTTGAGGTGGATGCGCAAGAACTGGATGCCGGCGGCCTTGGCCAGTTCCAGGTCGTGTTTCATAAATTCGTCGGAAGGCGCCGTATAGATTCCTTTCGAATTGAACGACTGGTCCAGCGCGCCGCGCCAGTATACCGGCTGACCGTTGAGAAAAATCGACTCGTGATCGAGATTTCCAAACTTGCCCCGTGAAACCGTTCGCAGGCCGAAATAAGTCTTTACCCGATCGTCGCCGGCTTGGAGAAGGATTTCGTAAAGAGCCGGCGAATCGGGAGTCCAGAGTTTGGGATTCTTGATTTCTATGGACGCAC
>Ga0182030_10006895_pt1 | contig 23822 bp, 14 predicted proteins | sample 812S3MmetaG_FD_121299 | JGI IMG/M metagenome (GOLD analysis project Ga0182030, IMG submission 121299) | Permafrost microbial communities from Stordalen Mire, Sweden - 812S3M metaG (Illumina Assembly) | ecosystem: Environmental > Terrestrial > Soil > Wetlands > Permafrost | place: Sweden...
GCAGGAAGGCTGATCGCGCAGGAAGGCTGATCGCGCAGGAAGGCTGATCGCGCAGGAAGGCTGATCGCGACAAGAAACCAAGCGGCTCGGTTATTTCTTCAGCGCGCGAATGCGGTTGTTCCGCGGCCCATGCTCGAGTTCCGCCAACCCGAGGAGCTCGAGCACAGGCGATACGTAGTTGGCGAAGCGGCCTCGGTAACCCTTTCGAAGTCCGTAATAGCCGCCGACCGGATTCGATGCATCGCGCGCCCAGGCCTCCACGGATCCGGCGGTCACCGGCTTGCCTTCATCGGCGTTTCCGAGCGGCATCCAGTCGGTGTGTTTCTTGAGCATGGCGTGCAAGTCATCGATGCCGCGAAGTTGATAGGCCAACTTGGTCGTACCGACCTGCACCACCAGCTTGGGGGGCTTCTCCGTTTCGTCGCGCCATGCCAGAAACTCGGAATTCAGGGACGGCGTCTTGAGCTTCCAAGGGTCATCCACGGTCCCCGATCCATAGGTCACTTTGTTCATCGCGCCTCGCCATTCGACGGCTGTTGTAGCGCCATTATGAACTTGGCCAATATGCCGTCTAGTGTCATATTTGAATTTAAATATGCGTGCATCCAGACTGCTGCGAATCCTGCTCATCCTGCAGAACCGGGGTCGCGTTACCACCCGGCAGCTCGCGGGTGAGCTCGAAGTGGCCCGTCGAACGGTGCTTCGAGACCTGGATGCTCTCGCAGAGGCCGGTTTGCCCATCGTCACGCACCGGGGCAATGAAGGCGGCGTCGAACTGGGATTCAACTATCGATCGCGATTTGTCGGCCTGGATGCAGACGAGGCCGAGGCGTTGGGCGTGATCCTGGGGAGCCCAAACTCGGCGCTTGCCGAGCTCGGCCTGCGAGCAGCCGGCGATCGCGCTCGCGATAAGTTGGTTGAATCGTTTTCGGATCCTGTGCGCCAACGAGTGCGAGTGGCGCAACGACGATTCCAGTTCAAAATCCCGGCCGCGACGATTGATCCGCGCGTCACGGCGTTGGCCGATGCCATCAGAATGTCGGCCATCGTGCGCCTCGATGCCAATTCCGCCCGCGCCAGGACGATCCATCCCATCGGACTGCAATCCGGCCCGGAGGGCTGGGCCGTGGTCGATGGGCTCGATAAGACCCGCCCGATTCCGCAAGGCCTCTGGGGAGATGTCAACATCTCGGCGCGCCGATTCAATTCGTCACCAGAGCTCTCGACGACACCGGTAACCGCACCGGGCGAGTAGCGCCCTGGCACACGCCGGCCGTGAAGCTCGATTGTACTGATCCCCGGCCGTCCACGCGCCTTCGGTATCATCCGGCAATGACACAACGCACCGGAAGCGCCAATCTTCCGCTCCACGGCGGCCAGGTCCCCGCCTGGCTGTCGGCGCGCATGGCCGCACTCGGCCGCGTCATCGTCGAGGCGATCGTGCATCATTATGGCCGCGACGAACTCCTGCGCCGCCTGGCCGACCCGTTTTGGTTCCAAGCATTCGGGGCGGTCATGGGCATGGATTGGCACTCCTCCGGCATCACCACGAGCGTGATTGGTGCCCTGAAACGCGGCCTCGCGCCGGTGCAGGCCGAGTTGGGTCTATTCGTCTGCGGCGGCAAGGGCGCGCATTCGCGCCGCACGCCCGCGGAGCTGGCCGAGATGGGCGAGCGCACGGGAGTCGATGCAAACCGGTTGGTGCACGCGAGCCGTCTGGTGGCCAAAATCGACAGCGCCGCCGTGCAAGATGGCTATGACCTCTACCTGCATGGCTTTTTTGCGACGGTCGATGGCAAATGGTGTGTGGTCCAGCAAGGCATGAACGAACTGCGGCGTGAAGCGCGCCGCTATCACTGGCAATCGGATAAGTCGGCGGACTTTTTCAACTCCTCCCATGCCGCGATCGAGGGCCGCAACGTCGGACCGATCATCAATCTTGCGGACAGGCAGGCCGACTCCAATCGCCAGGCCGAGATCGCACTGCTGCACGAGGGACCCGACCGCACGATTGCCGTGCTCCGAGGGCTCCGTGCGGGCCCGAGCCAGACAATGGATCTATTCGATCAGGATGCGAATCGCGACACGGGTACCCTGCCGCCGACTCGCACGCACCTCGATTTGCCGCACCACCACGATCTTCGCGCCGGCGACATCGATCTGAAGCGCCTGCATGGCACTTTGGCCGCCGCAGCCGAGCGGGGCCCCAAGGATTTTTCCGAATTGCTGTTGACCCCGGGCGTGGGCGCCCGAACGGTGGCCTCACTCGCGTTCGTCGCCGAAGTCATGCACGGCGCCCCTTACCGTTTCGCGGACCCCGCGAGGTTCTCGCTGGCGCATGGCGGCAAGGACGGCCACCCATTCCCCGTGCCGATCAAGGTCTATGACGAAACGATCCGCGTGTTGAAGCGAGCGATCAGCAACGCGAGGCTCGGTCGAAGTGAAACCCTCGCCGCCATTCAGCGCCTGGACCGACGGGCCCGAGCGTTGGAGGCATGCGTCGATGGGCCGTCGTTCGCCGAGTTTGTCGCGGCAGAGCGCACGAATGCGGCCGGCTACGGCGGTCGCACCGTCGCCGGCCGTATGCCACGAGCTTGACCCTCAAGTCTTCTTCTTGACTGGGGAGTAGTGGCTGGCAACCAGCTGCCACTTGCCGTCGGGCATCTTCACCCAGGTGTCGGTCCAGCGCAGATGCTCGTCGAACGGCTTGCCCGAATCCGTGCCTTTACCCATATAGCCGCCGGTCACGATTGCCACATCGCCGTACGCATGTACCTTGACGTCCTCGTATTCGGCGCTGCTCCATTTGCGCGCCTTCGCGTCCGCCAGCGTTTGCGCGCCATCTTCGACTTTACCGTCCGGGCCGGTGGCGACGTACTTGTCGGCAAAAAGCCCCGTGGTCAGATCGGGGTTGTTCGTCTTCTCCGACTCCAGCCACTTGATCTCCAGTGCCGTCACGGTCTTCTCGGTGTCGGCGCCAGGAGCTTGAGAGTGCGACCCCAGGGCGGCCAAAAGACCAATCGATCCGACCAGGCTCAGCAACAATTTGTTTTTCATGTCTCCCCCGTTATAAAGTTTTCAAAGCGGCCCGAAAGGTTTGCCAACGGCTTGCCGAAGGCTCGCGCAAGCCCGGCAACGATTTTATGCCGATGCCAGTCGGGCGCCAAATCCTGGCCGTGCGGCCGGGCGGCGTGGCATGATCCTCAAGCATATGAATTCCCTCGTCAGCAAGGTTCATGGCAAGGAAAAGCGCTGGAGTGCTGAATATGCTGCGCTCCGCCAACTCTGCCTGGCATCGGGCCTCAATGAAGAGCTGAAGTGGGGCCAGGCTTGCTACGACCTTGACGGCAGCAACGTGGTTTTGATCCATGGCTTCAAGGATTACTGCGCTCTGCTGTTCATGAAAGGGGTCTTGCTCAAGGACGCCAAGGGCCTGCTCGTCCAGCAAACCAAGAACGTGCAGGCGGGGAGACAACTGAGGTTCGCCTCGCTGGCCGAGATCAATCGGCAGAAAGCGGCCATCAAGGCATATATCAAGGACGCCATTGCGATTGAAAAATCAGGCGCCCAGGTGCAGATGAAGGGCGTTGCACAATTCGAGATGCCGGAAGAGTTCAAAAAGCGCTTGGAGCGGAACGCTCAGCTGGCCAACGCCTTCCAGGCGCTCACCCCGGGAAGGCAGAAAGCTTACCTGCTGTATTTTGCCGGGGCCAAACAATCGGCGACTCGCGTTGCGCGCGTGGACAAACATGCCCCCAGGATCATGCAGGGGCTGGGGCTCGATGATTAAGCGGCGGCTCGATGATTTAGTGGGCAGGGTGCTGCTGCGACCTTTTAGAGTCTGACCCCAGCACCCCGGCGCGTTACCGCGACGGCGAGAGCCGATCCGCCTCCCGCACCAGGAGCTCCTTCTGGTGGAGTTTCAGCCGTACCCCAGCGAAACCGCGCTCGACCTCGGGCGCCATCTCGGGCGAGACTTTGCTCCGAACCCACGCCTCGATCTCATCGACCGGCGCGCTGTCCCAAAACATCTGCGGCACGAACTGGGCCTCCATCAGCGGCTCGAACGTGCCCTCTGACAGGAGCAGTTCATGGGCGTGTGCCGTGAACAAGCGCCACCCGAGCGCAGGGTGCTCATGGGCCAGCGACACCACCATGTCGAGGCGCGCCTGCAGCGCCTGCGGCGGGATCTCCGACGAAAAGATGATCTGCGCGGCTTTCTCGGCAAGCTGCGGATCGCGGACCTGGGCGAGTGCGATATAGAAGCGCTCGAGCTCGGACAGGTTCTTGGCGCCGCGCGCAAGCTGGTGGAGCTGTTCAAAGGTGCCCGAGTCGGCATGGTAGGCCACGACCGCGAGGATCGGCGGCTGATCGCTCGCGGGAAGCGCAGCCGGATTCTTCAGGAACTCCTCGAAGCGCTGCCGCGCGCCGCGGATCACGTCCGCATCGCCCCACGAGCCGAGCTGCGAAATCAGCGTGCGCCGCAGCTCCTCCTGGTCGGGCGTCTGCCCCGGCTTCGAGTCCCAGCCGAGCGCGGCGAAGGCGGGCGCAAGGATCGAGCGCGCATAGCTCGTAAAGGCATCATGGCCGGGGCCGCCGCGCTCATCGTATTCGATGGTGCCGAGCGCCGCGCTGATCTGCCGCCACGCCCGCGTGTCCAGATCTCCATCCATGCGCGAGGCAAGCGCGAGATAGCTGTCGAGCGGCTGCGCCTGGGCGAGCACCAATGCCCACTGATCGTCGAGTAGCGCAATGCGGTCGCCGTTCGGCAGCTCGCCGAAATGAGCGGTGTTCGTCTTGAGCGTGGCCGCATCGTATTGCACCCGGTAGTACCCGATCGCGTTCGCGTTCAGGCTCAGCGGCTCGGCGCAAGTGCCGGCCGCGATCGCATCGGCGCCGGCGAGCGCCGCCTGCGGTTGTCCGTGGCTGCCGATGCGCAGTTGCAACGGGATGCTCCAATGGCTCGCCTCGGACGCGCCTCCCTCCGAGAGGAAGCGGGTCTGCGCGAGGCGCAGCGTGCGTGCGCCACCGGTGCCACAAGCCGCATCCACATGGAGCAGCGGAAAGCCCGGGCGCCGGGTCCAATCGCCGGCGATCCGCGCGACATCCTTGCCGGTCGCGGCCGACAGCGCGGCCCACAGATCCGTGGTGGTTGCATTGGAGTAGGCATGTGCCTTGATGTAGCGGCGGATGCCCTCGCGGAATTCGTCGGGGCCCAGGTACGCCTCCAACATGCGAAGAATCGACTGACCCTTGTTGTAGGTGATCGACGGATCGAAGGCGTTCGATGCCTGCAGCTCATCGGTCACGTGCTGCTGGATCGGCGGGGAATTCGGTTGCGCATCGGCACGCATGGCGCTTTCCTTGTCGCCGTCTTCCTCTTCCCACCACTGCCAGCTCGGATTGCGCAGCGCGGTTTCCTTGGCCGCCATCCACGATGCGAAGCTCTCGTTGAGCCAGAGATCATCCCACCATCCCATGGTCACGAGGTCGCCGTTCCACTGATGCGCCATCTCGTGCGCTTGCGTGGAATAGATTTGCTGCTCCTGGGACAGCGTGCTCGATGGGGGCAGCAGCAGAAGCTCTTCCATGTAAGTGATCGCGCCCCAATTTTCCATCGCGCCCGAGAAGCCGCCGGGGATGGAGATCGAGTCGAGCTTGGGGAGCGGAAAGTTGTAGCCGAAGTAGTCGTTGTAGTCCGCGAGGATTTGCGCAGCATTGGCGAGCGCGACACGACCGTTCTCTTCCTGGCCGCGCACGGCCCACACCCCGAGCCCGGTAGCGCCGCTCTGTCCGCTGAGATGACCTAGATCGCCGCCGACGAATGCGACCAGATACGACGGCATCTTCGGGGTGGGCTCGAAGCGTACAGTCTCCAGTGGTCCATGAACGCTGCGTTGAGCGACTGGCATGTTCGAAAGCGCCGCCCAGCCGCTCGGCACCGTGAAGGTCAGTTCGAACACCGCACGAAACGCCGGCTCGTCCCAGCAGGGAAACAGGCGTCTCGCATCCGTGGATTCCATCTGGGTGGCGAGCATCTGCCCGTGCGCGCCGCCTGGATAGGCGTAGGGCTGCACGAACAACCCCTGCGGCCGCGTCTCGATCTTGCCGCGGTAGTCGAAGGTCAGCCGGTGCGACCCGACGCTGGCCGAATGAGCTAGGCGCACCGTGGTCAACTGATGTTCGTCGTCCGAGACGACCGCTTTGACCGGCTGCCCGTCGAAGCGCACCTGCGTCAGCTTTTCGTTGAGCGAGTTGAACACCAGCCGATCGGTGCTCGTTCGCACGGTGAGCGTCACCGATTCATGCCCATCCGTGCTCATCGTCTTGATGTGCGGAGTGACCCTGACCTCGTAGCGCTCGGGAACCACGTCCTTCGGCAGCCGGCCCGGCATGCTGTCGAAGGAAAAGGTCGGCTCGGCTGCAATTGCCGCAGCGGGAACCGCCGGCGCATCAGGAGCTGTCGTCGCCGCAGTCAGACTCGGCGCGTAGGCGCCTGCAAGGGCACCCGCAATGACGAGCGCGCCGACTCGATATCCGGCCATGTCGAAGTCCCCCGAAGATGTCGTTGCCGCTCATGCTACTGCAATGCGGGACGGCACACATCCGCCCGCCGGTTGGGGGGGGGCGAGCGCTACAGCTGGAAGGTCGCCATGAGCCCGACCGTCATCGGCCGCACGGTATATCCCTCCTGCACCGAGTTGACCGACGGGTACTGGATGATGTTCTTCCAGTTAAGCAAGTTCTTCGCGTAGAGGCTCAACGACAGCCCGTTGCGCGTGAAGCCGGCGCTCATGTTCAAGATTCCATAGGCCGGCTGGAACAGATGGGACAAGCCGCTGCTGTCGAAGTAGCCGCGTGAGCGTCCCGTATACGGGAAGTCGGTGCGTGCGAACCAGGTCATGCCGTCGCCGATCGGCGCTTCGTAATCGATGCTGGGTGTCGCGGTGTAGGCGGGTACGCCCGTCACCGATTCGCCCACGGAGACGATGCCCGTGCCCTCGGTGCTGACCGAGGCGATGTACGCATGCGTCGAGCCCGCATTCAACGACAGCGTGAGGTGTGGGCTCACCAGGGCGCGCACTTCGAGCTCACTGCCATAAATCTTGGCATCGCCCACATTGGTCGTGAACAGGTAGCCGCAGGTGGGCAGATTGATCGTCTGCTGGATGTTCGACCAATTGATCGTGTACACCGCGGCATCGACGGATAGCCGATTGTTGAAGTAGCGTCCTTTGCTGCCGATTTCGTAGCTCCACAGCCAGTCGGATTGGTATTCCTTGGGAGCACCTGTCAGACCGTAAGACTGATAATCGGAGTCGCACGGGCCCGGGGTGGCGGGAGGCGGTCCTTGGGGTTGGTATGCCGGGTCGGGCCCGGTGGGACCGCCCAGCCGGAAGCCTTTGGCAACGGTTGCATAGACGTTGCTCGAGGCGTTGATCGCGTATTCCAACGAGAGCTTCGGCGTGGTCGCGCTGTATTTCGCGTTGACGGGATATTCAGCCGGCAGCCCGTAGGCGTAAAACCCGCCGCTGTCGGTGATCTCCGTGGATTTCGCGGAGACGTAACGTACGCCGAGCGCCGCCTTCAGTTGCGGGGTGATCTCGATTCCGAGCTCGCCGAAGGGAGCAATCTGCCGTTGGCTGGGATAGGTGTGACCGTAATAGATCAGGTCATTGGCGAACGATTCGGAGGGGAAGGCGGTGGTGGCCGGATAATAAGTGGGACCCACCACCGATTGAGCCGAATCGATGCCGTAGTGAAAAATATTCAGAAACTGCGCTTGCACCCCCGGAATGTATTCGTCGTCCAGGAACCGGCGTCGCTGGTTGCTGAAATAAAGCCCCGCCGTCCACGTGGCCGTGACGCCTGCAATGGACGTGTTCTTGGAGCTCAATCGAAGTTCCTCTGAGAACTGCTCTGTGCGCGCGTCGTAATTGGCAGGCGACGGCAGGAAGCCGAGTACGGTCTGCGTCGCGTAGATCTGCTGCGCCGAAGGAACAGGCGTCGCAGGATTGGGGGTCGTCGGCAGGCCGGCGACCACATAGTCGTTCGCAAAGATATTCGAGTTGTAAAGCGTGCCGTCGGTGACGCGCCGAAAATCGCGCTTGAAATAGCTGGTGATGGAGGTCAGGTCGGCCCAGCCGAAGCTCTTGGTGATCGTCAAGCTCGGCAGACTCCAGATGTCGGTGGAGGGTTCCGCCACCCGTTTGTCCTGATCGTAAAGCCCGATGTCCGGGTAGAAGATGTTGGTGTCGGAAGCTGCGGTGCGCTGCCACATGTAAGCCGGCGTGACAGTCCAACCGTCGGGCGCCGCGTACTTGCCGATCACGCGAAATACCTGCGTGCGGATGTCGTTCACCCCGCGCTCGCCGAGCACTCCCGTGCTGTCGTTGCTGCCGAGCGACAATATGGTGCCCCCAGCCCCCGCGCCGGTCGAGGTGGGCACGTAGTGATCGATGTAGCCGCTCTCGTCGGACACATCCGCCCCGATGCGCAGCGCAAACACGCCGCTGATCACCGGGATGTTCAGGATCCCGTACTCGTCGTTGTTGAATCCGCCGTGGTGGGTCACCGACAGATCGGTGCTGCCCGATGCACTGAATGAATCGAGCTCGGGCTGCTTGGTGATGAAACGAATCGTGCCCCCCATGGAGCTTGCCCCGTAGAGCGTGCCCTGCGGGCCGCGCAACACCTCGACCCGGTCGAGATCGAACAGCTTCGGTTGCACCGCACCGTCGTACTGGCTGTTATTGATGGTTACCGACACCTCATCGACGTATATGCCGACGGTGGCGGATCCCGATTGCGAGCTGACGCCGCGGATCTCGATGGTGTCGAGACCCGGGCCCGCACCGGCCTCGAACGAGATCCCCGGCAGTGCCCGAGTGAGATCGTCGTAGTCGGCGACGTGATGCTCCTGCAGGTCGACGCCGCTGATCGCTGATACGCTGAACGGGATGTCCTTGATGTCTTCCGTGCGCTTTTGTGCGGTCACGGTGACCTCCTGCAATTGCGCGGGCAGCTCCGCGCCCTCGCTGCTCGCCGGCAAGTCGCTCGCCTTGCCGGCGATCGGCGCCATCATCGCCGGACACACGACGAGCAGCGCCGCGAACGGCGCATGATTTTTTCTGAGCACGGCATCCCCTGCGTTTTATGCTGATCGAAAATAGCTTCATCGCAAGATACACGACGAACTTCGAATTGAAAGCACGGCGTGAGCGAGAATCGGCGCACGCCGCCCAATCGTGCACGGGTGCTCAGGGAGGTGATCCGAAATGGCGCTTGCGATCGGCAGCGCTGCACCAATTGCGGGCGCTGCGCGGGTCTCCGCCTACCGCGCTTTGCGAAACGTCAGGTTGTAGCGCAACGTGCCGGTGAGCGGATGCACGCCGGCGCAAAGCTTGTGCACGCCATGAAAAGTCAGCCGCGACGGGCCGCCCCATACCACAACATCGCCATGCAGCAGGGGAACTCGGCGGACACGAGCGCTGCGCGCGGATCCGCCCCAGAGGAACAGTGCCGCCAATCCGAGCGACACCGAGACGATCGGCGCGTGCATATCCTTCTCGTCGCGATCCTGATGGAGCGAGAGATGGGCACCGGGCTCGTAGCGATTGATCAAGCACGCATCAGGCGAGAAATCCGCGAACCCCGCAGACTCCGCAGCCTCGCTCGCGAGCCTCGTGAACTCTTCCGGCATGTCAGGCCAGGATCTTCCGGTCAGCGGGTCCTCCCCCGTGTAGCGGTATCCGCTCTTGTCGGTGACCCAACCCACGGGTCCGCAATTGGTCATTGCGACACTCATGCGCCAGCCACTGGGCGTTACCATCCGTCGAAGCGGCGCCGCCGCGCTGATCGCCTCGATCAGCGCCACGAGGACCGCCGCGCGCTCGGCGGCATAGCCGGCCAGCACCGTCGCGCCCGCGCCGAGCTCGATGCGCCCGGCCACGGGGCGTATCGAGGGCAGCGGGAGTTCGAAGCTCTCAGGCGGCGTCACGGCCCGTCATCCTCCTGTAGGCGCTCAAGGGTGCGCATCGTTGACCCGGAGCTTGCTACTATCCCGGTCATGACCTTATCCGGCAATTCGCAATTTCAATCGGGCAGTGAGGCGGGATCGAGCTGGTGAGTCAAGCGCCGCTCTCCCGACGCGGGCGATGGCTGATCGTCACGGGATGGATTCTGGTAGCGCTCGCCGCGCTGCCCTTCGCCGCCCACGTCAATGACCAGCTCGATGCAGGAGTCCGGCTGAAGGGCAGCGAATCCTCGCGCGTCGAGGAAGCGCTGCAGCAGCTGTTCGAGTCGCCGTTCGCCAAGATCGCGCTATTGCGGATTTCCGCGGCGCCCGACCCCCGAACGCCCGACGGCGAGGCGTTGCTCAAGCAAGTGACCGACAGGATCCGCAGCACCGCTGGCGTGCGAGGAGTCCTGTCGTACCTGGATCGCCAGGATTCGATGTTTCTCGGCGAGGACGAAAGCCCGATCCTGATCGTCGGCTTGAACGCGCCGAAAGGCACCGAGGATGCCGTGATGACCCACCTCGGCGCATCCACCGACGCCTTGCGTGCGCCGCTCGCCGAAAAATACCCGCATCTCGCCTTTGGATGGACCGGCGAAGCGGCCGTCAATGCGGACCTGCGCCGGATCAGCGCCAGGGAGACGCGCGCCGCCGAATGGCGCGTCTTTCCGCTCACGCTGGTGCTCCTGCTGATCGCATTTCGCAGTCTGACCTCCGCTATTTTGCCCGTTTTGTGCGGCGCCTTGACCGTTGCCGTGTCGCTCGGCGCGGTGGCGGCGGTGAACCGAGTCTGGCCCGCCTCGCTCATCGTCGTGAGCATCGTGACCATGGTCGGCCTGGGGCTGAGCATCGACTACGCACTTCTCATCGTGAGCCGCTACCGGGACGGGTTGGAGGAAGGGTTGTCGCGGTCGGACGCCGTGATTGCAGCGGCGCGGCAGGGCGGTCGCACGGTTTTGGTGTCGGGGTCCGCCGTGGCGATCGGGTTTGCGGCCATGCTGATGGTGCGGGTGAGCGAGGTGAGATCCATCGGCATGGGCGGGCTGCTGGTGACCATCGTCGCGGTACTGGTCGCGAGCACCCTCCTGCCCGTGCTGCTCGCCTGGATCGGCCCGTGGATCGACGCCGGCTCGCTCGGATTTGCGCGCCGGCCGGACACCCGCCGCCACTGGCGTCGCTGGGCGCACTGGGTGATGCGCCATCCTTTGACGGTTCTCGCCGTCGCGGGCATACCGCTCGTTCTCCTCGCCGCGCAGGCGACGCACCTGCGCATCGATCTGCCGCGTGGCCGATGGCTCCCCGATACCGCGGATTCGGTGCGGGTGCTGCATGAAATCGATGGTGCCGCGCGGGGCAGCTTCGGGGAGATCGTTCAGGCGGTCCTCTACCTTCCCCCGGGGGTCACGATCGAAGATGAGGACGGCTGGCGCGCCACCTCGCGGCTGGCGAGATACTTCGCGCGCGATGCGCGCATTCAGCATGTGTGGGCGGTCACCACGTTGAACACCGTGCCGCTGGGCGGCCCCGAGATCTTGAAGCGCCTCCCGGACGCGCAGCGACGGAGCCTGGTGAGCGCCGACGGCCGCGCGGTGCTGCTCGCATTGCTGCCTCACAAGGAACTGGCGGCGCCCGACGCCGTGCGTTTCGTGCGCGAGATTCGCGCCGCCAACTTGGCGACCATCACCGGGATTGCGGGCGCCCGCCTCGATGTGGGCGGATTGCCGGGGTTCAACGCCGATTACGAGGATGCCATCAAGAGCGCGCTGGTCCCGGTCTTCGTGAGCGTCATCTGCGCGACGCTGTTGGTGCTGTCTTTCGCCTTCCGTAGCGTGCTCATCCCCCTCAAGGCGGTGGCGCTCAATCTTTTGTCGGTGGCGGCAGCCTATGGCGCCGTCGCGATCGTGTTTCAGCACGGACTCGGGGCGCGCCTCGTGGGACTGCCAAGCCCCATGCACGGCGGCTTTCCGATATTGCCCGTCGTGGTGTTCTGCATCGTGTTTGGCTTGAGCATGGACTACGAGGTGTTCATCGTCTCGCGGGTCGCCGACGGTCGGCGCGCCGGGCTCGAGGACGGCGCTGCGCTGGTCGAAGGCCTCGCGAGCACGGGCCGCGTCATCACCTTCGCCGCCGCCATCATGGTGATGATCTTCGGCGCCTTCGTGTTCGGCGACTTCGTGCTCATCAAGATTCTGGGGTTCGCGCTGGGCGTGGCCGTGTTCCTCGACGCAACCGTGATCCGCATGGCGGTCGGGCCGGCGCTCATCCGGCTCGCGGGGCGCTGGAACTGGTGGCCCGGGCGGTGATCCTGCGCCGATTACACTCAACGAGGATGCGCGAATGGACCCTGTCTACCCCGGCCGCTACACCACCTCGATCGAGGGCGCGTTCGTTGTGTTCCTCATCGGGTTTCGCATCAATCGCCTATCGGCCGTGCGCCGGTGGCTGCCGGTGGCCCGAGCCATGAGTCCGATGCTGCGCGAACTATATGCCGATCCCTCGCTGGGATTTCTGTCCGCGCACACCTCGCTCTACTGGCGCGGCGCCATGGTCACCCAGTACTGGCGAAGCTTTGACCACCTGCTCGCCTATGCGCAATCGCGTGATGCGAGGCATCTCCCCGCGTGGAAAGCCTTCAATCAGAGCGTCGGTTCCGATGGGACCGTCGGGATCTGGCATGAGACGTATCAAGTGGCGGCAGGAGCCCACGAGGCCATCTACGTCAACATGCCCCGCTCGGGCCTATCCTTGGCCGGCACCCATGAGCCCGCGACGGGCCGCCGCTCCGAGGCACGCTCGCGCATGAATCGGGCCGACCCGCCATGAGTGTCGTGCGATGCACGGGACGGAGCCGTCCGTGAGGGACTGACGCCGGTGCAACCCTATCTGTTTGTCGTCATGTGGAGCGCCTGGGGTGTGTATTGGCTGATCTCCGCTCGCGGGATCAAGGTCACGGTGCGCCGTGAGTCGAGGCTGTCCCGCTGGGCGCACTTCGGTCCGCTGATCCTTTGCGCGTGGCTGCTCTCGAATAGCGGCGACCGATGGCCGCCGCTGAACGCACCCTTCATTGTCCGCTCGCGAACCACGTTTTGGATTGCTGCCGCGTCGACCGCTGCGGGTCTGCTGTTCACCGTCTGGGCGCGGAGCCATCTCGGCCGTAACTGGAGCGGGAGCGTCACGATCAAGGCCGATCATGAGCTGATAACCAGCGGGCCCTATCGCCTGGCGCGCCACCCTATCTACACGGGACTGCTGACGGCGTTTGCCGGCAGCGCGTTGGCGGTGGGTGAGGTCCGGGGTCTGCTGGCCTTTGCCATCGCGTGTGCAGCGCTGTGGCGAAAGCTCCGGCTCGAAGAACGTTTCATGCGCGAGCAGTTCGGCACGGCATACGCTGATTACTCGCAACGGGTTGCTGCGATCGTGCCCTTTCTGCTCTGAGGCCGTGGGCCCGTACTCGAAGAACGGCTGCGCATCGATGTTCCGCGCGTGATAACCGAGACCGCCTAAGTTGTTCCACGCAGTGTGCCACGCACTCGTCCATGCGACAATTGGAGTTCTGTTTGAACTAAAAAGACGATGCAGGTCCTTGGGGAAGTCGCTAGGAGGGTCTCATGAGCCAAAAGCTATATCGCATTCCTGACGGTTTTGCGGACGGCGCCCGCATCAAGCAGGCCGACTATCGGCGCCTCTACGCCGAATCCGTCGACAATCCGGAGCAATTCTGGGGCCGTATCGGCCGGCGGCTCGACTGGATCAAGGATTTCTCCCACGTCAAGGATTCGAGCTACGCGGAGTCCGACGTTCACATCCGTTGGTTTTATGACGGCACGCTCAACGTCGCGGCGAACTGTCTGGATCGACACCTGCAAAAGCAAGGCGACAAAACCGCCATCATCTGGGAGGCGGATGATCCGGAGCTTTCCGAGTCCATCAGTTACCGTCAACTCTATGAGCGCGTGTGCCAGTGCGCCAACGCCTTGAAGTCCCTCGGCGTCGAAAAAGGCGATCGCGTCACGATTTATCTGCCCATGATCCCGGAAATCGCCATCGCCATGCTTGCCTGCGCCCGCATCGGAGCCATCCATTCCGTCGTATTCGCCGGATTTTCGTCCGACGCCTTGGGCGGGCGGATAGCGGATTGCGATTCTTCCGTGGTCATCACCGCGGATGAGGGTCTGCGCGGCGGCAAGCGCATACCGCTGAAGCGAACCGTCGACGGCGCCTTGACGATCGCCGGGACCGAATGTGTCAAGCACGTATTGGTCGTGCGCCGCACGGGCACGCATGTGGCGATGTTTGCGCCGCGTGACCGCTGGTACGACGAAGTGGTGGATTCGCAGCCAAAAACGTGTGCGGCCGTTGAAATGGGCGCCGAAGATCCGCTCTTCATCCTCTATACCTCCGGCTCGACCGGCCAACCCAAGGGTGTCCTGCACACCACCGGGGGGTATCTCGTTTACGCCGCCTTCACCCACGAGTCGGTGTTCGATTTGCGCGACGAGGATATTTTTTGGGCGACCGCCGACATCGGCTGGGTGACCGGTCACAGCTACATCGTTTATGGTCCGCTGGCCAATGGCGCGACCACGGTCATGTTCGAAGGCGTGCCCAGCTATCCGGACTTCGGACGATTTTGGAAAGTTGTCGACAAGCACCAGGTGACGATTCTCTACTCCTCCCCGACCGCGATTCGCTCGTTGATGCGCGAGGGCGAAGCGCCCGTGAAGGCCTCATCGCGTAAATCCTTGCGGCTTCTCGGCTCCGTGGGTGAACCGATCAATCCGGAAGCCTGGGAATGGTATCACCGCGTGGTGGGCGATCAGCGGTGTCCCATCGTCGATACCTGGTGGCAGACCGAGACCGGCGGCATCCTCATCGCACCGATCCCGGGGGCGATCGACTTGAAACCGGGGTCGGCGACGTTGCCGTTCTTCGGCGTGAAGCCTGCCATCGTCGACCAGCATGGCCGCATTCTCGAAGGTCCCTGCGAAGGCAATCTGGTTCTGCTCGACAGCTGGCCGGGTCAAATGCGCACGGTCTATGGCGATCACGGACGCTTCACCGAGACCTACTTCAAGACCTTCCCCGGCATGTATTTCACCGGCGACGGTGCACGCCGCGACGAGGATGGCTATTACTGGATCACGGGACGGGTGGACGATGTCCTCAATGTCGCCGGCCATCGGCTGGGCACCGCCGAGATCGAAAGCGCGCTGGTCGCTCATCCGCAGGTCGCCGAGGCAGCCGTGGTCGGCTACCCGCATGACATCAAAGGCCAGGGCATCTACGTGTACGTCACCTTGATTGCCGATGTCGAGCCGACGGAAGCCTTGCGCGCAGAATTGCGCACGTGGGTGCGCAGTGAAATCAGTCCGATCGCAACCCCGGATGTGATCCAGTGGTCTCCCATGCTGCCGAAAACGCGCTCCGGGAAAATCATGCGCCGCATTCTTCGGAAGATCGCTGCCAATGAACACGACCAGTTGGGCGACATCTCGACCCTGGCGGATCCGAGCGTGGTGCAGCAACTCATCGAAGAACGATCGCGCCACTGACCCGGGCCTCGCGGGCGATTCGCACCCTTGCATGTAGGCAGTGCAAGAGACAAATAGATCACATAAAGGCCGTCCCTTTTAGGGTATAGTTGTGCATCGCAAAATAGCGGTGTCGTCGGGATTTTTGCCATCTTTACCCTGCTGCGGCGCGAAAAGCGCCCCCTCCATCCGCGCGATAGCGCCCGCACCGCGATCAAGATTCCGGCCCGACTGCCGACTCAAAATCCATCGACGGCCATTGGAGCGATTGACACGAATGCGATCCGATCCCGCAATGACGGGAGATAATGTCCTGACCGGCATCGTTCCCCTGCATTTACCTCGCGATCGCGAGGCGCTCGAGGCTCATTTTGCCGCGCTCGATAGTGAGGATCTGCGCTATCGGTTTTGCGCGTCGATCAGCACTGCGGGCGTCACGCGCTACCTCGATCGACTCAGCGAGTCCGACTTCCCCTCATTCGGGATCTTCGGACCCGAGCTCACGCTCATCGCGCTCAGTCAGCTCGGTCAGGCCGGCGGCGAGCTCGAAGTGGGGGTAAGCGTCCTCCCCACGTTTCGCCGCAGAGGCTTGGCCAGGGCGCTGCTCGAATACGCGGCGAGCCACGCCCGGGTCCGAGGACTCAAGACGCTTCTGATTCACACTTTGGTGGATAACACGCCGATGCTGTCGCTTGCCCGGGTGATGGGCATGAGGGTCGAGATGGTGAACGGTGAGGCTGATGGGCGGCTGCGGCTGCGCGCGGACACGGTCGCGGAGGGGAAGTTGGGAATGCCCGGCCGGGCGTCGCATCCGTTGCAAAAGCCGGCTTTGCTGCTCGGCCAATGGCTACCACCCGCCAAGCCCAGTCCATCGACCTGAGCGCTCAGGCGATCCGGCGGTGCGGGACCGCGCTAGTGTACGTAGAACCGGATGTCCTCGGTCGCCCGCGCATCCGGCGCAGCGTCCGTCCAGACCTGCGCTTTGACGCTATGCGTCCCGCGCCGTAGCGGCCACGCGTAGCGCGTGCCCGGTGTGCTCGCGGCAAGCGCTCCATCGATATACCAATCTACGTGCTCGAGCCCCGGCACCGCGGCGATCTGCATGGGCAACGCCTCGAACTCCGGCGGGATGCGCGGATCATGCGCGAGCTGCAATCCGGCGGTGGGCTGCAGCAATCGGTACTGCGGCGCTGCCGCCGCGACCTGTTGGACGGTGATCGGCGGCAGCGTACCCGGCACGAACCACTCGGTGGTGGAATCGCAATGGTCGTCAGCGAGCCGCCCGTCCTGTCGGCAGATCTTGGCGAGCACCAGATCGCGGCTCAGCACCAATGGCTTGGTGTCTTGATGGCGGTTGAGTTCCGAGAACAGCGAACGCAGAACCATCGCCGGACCGACCGCCCCGGTAACGCCGTCCATCGCGGAGCCGTCGAGATTGCCCATCCACACGGCGACCGTGTGCGCGTAATCGAAGGCAATGGCCCAGGCATCGCGATAGTCGGTGGACGTGCCGGTCTTGATCGCGGTCTCGACCGGAAATTGCAACCCGCGGCCGAACTCCAGCATGCGGGCATCGGGATCGGCGAGGATATTGCCGATCACGGACGCGACGGCGGGAGTGAATGCACGGCTCTCGGCGCGCGGCGTCGGATCGTTCGCAACCCAGGTGAGGGGTTGAAAGCGACCCTTGCGGGCGAGCACCGTATAGGCTTGGGCCATCTCGTACAGCGACACCTCCCCGTTTCCGAGTGCGAGACCGTCTCCATAAAACTCAGGATGTTGGGTGAGGCTGACGATGCCGATCGCGTGCAGCCGCTCCATGAAGGCATCCTGCCCCACGAACTTGAGCGTCTTCACTGCCGGGATATTGAGCGAATTGCCGAGCGTCTCGCGCACGCGCAGCGGACCGTAATGCCGGTGGCTGTAGTTGTGGAAGGTGTGCTGGCCGCCGCCGACGGCCTCGGAGAGCTCGGCATCGTCGATCAGGGTCGCCGCGGTCCAGCCCTTCTCGAGTGCGAGCGCGTAGAGCAGCGGCTTCATGGTCGAGCCGGGCTGCCGCGGCGTGAGTACGGTGTCGTAGCCGCCCGCCCCGATGGCCTCGTCGTCGCGGGCCACCGCCGCGCGTCCCACCGCCGCGCGTCCCACCGCCCAGCCGAGGATCTCGTTGCGCCGATGATCGATGACGATGACCGCGCCGTCCTGCACGTGGCGCTTGGCGAGATCGCGCAGCGCGCCGTCGAGGATTTTCTGGGCGCTGCGCTGCACGTCCGCGTCCAAGGTGGTGCGGATCTGCGCCAGGCCGGCGGAGGATGCATTCAAAACATGCCTCACGAAATAACGCGCGTCGGGCTGGAGCGGTGCGTCGTTGAGAGTCCACGGATGGTCTTGCAGCTCGCGGCGCTGCGCGACGGTGAGATCGCCGCGCTCGACCATCCGGTCGGCGAGCTCGATCTGCGCTCGGCGCGCGCGGGCGGGGTTGTACCGCAAGTCCATCCCGGCGGGTGATCGCACCAGCACCGCGAGCGCCAGCAGCTCGCCGGGCGACAAGGTGTCGAGCCCTCGATCAAAATACAGATGAGCCGCCTGTACCACGCCGCGGCGACGCTCGGCGTAGGGCACTTGATTCAAATAGAACTCGAGAATTTGCGACTTCGAGAAGTGCTCATCCAAGCGTGCGGCCTCGAAGCCCTCGAGCCATCTCGACCAAAGAGTGCGCGGCCGCGGATGAATCATGCGCGCCACCTGCTCCGTGATCGAGCTCGCGCCGCGGATCGGTGCGAGCTCGCGCAGGTCAAGGGCGAGGGCGGCGAAGCGGGCCGGCCAGTCGACGCCGTGGTGCTGGTAAAAATGCTGGTCCTCGGCGGCGATGAAAGCGTTCTGCAGCAGTGTCGGGACCGAGGCGAGCGGCACCTCGTCGGTGGTGTTCCAGCGGTTCTCGAGCGTGAAGCTCAACGGCGTGCCATCGCGAGCCAGTACCTGGGGCTTCACCGCCGAGCCCGTGAGCGTGCGCAGGTCGTCCGGGAAACCGCGCAATGCTCCACGGGTCGTGAGCGCAAGCAAGGTCCCCGCGAGGAGCGTGCCTCCCAGCACGGCACACAGCGCACCGGTTCGCCGGCGTTTTGCACTCATCGCGGCGCCTGCAGAGAATCCCCGCCCACCGTCCACTGTGCCGGCGTCCCTTTGCCGTAAACGTCCGGATCGTACATCTCCTCCGCCTTCGTGGGCGAGGCGCTGAACTGACCCTCGGCGATGGCCTGGGCGCCGTAACTCAGGTGGTAATGGCCGGCGGGTAGATAATCCGCGTAGAAGCGCGCGGCTTCGTGCGTGAGTTCCTGATGGTAGAAGGACCAGAACGCAATCCCGTATTCGCTCCAATCCGAGTACTTGAACCACATCGACCCGCCCGCCGCGTGGAACTCGGTGGCGTCCGCATCGACCGTGGATGCCGTGGCGAGCTGCCGGTTGACCGGTTCGAGGCCGCCGGGCACAGGGTCATCGACCACCACGAAATTACGCGCGGCCGGAAGCGACAAGTACACATCGACCCGCACCAGCTCGCCGCGCGCAACCGTGAACGGCGCGGTGAGCAGCTGCCAGCGGCCGTCGCGCTGAACGCTGTATTCGCGGTGCACCTCCATACCGGCGTTGGTCTCCCGCGCCGCCTGGTCGGTGAGTGAGTAGTACAGGCGGCTAGAGTAGTACAGGCGCCCCGTGCCTTCGCGCTCGATGCGCAGCATCGCCTGCCTGCCGGCATTGGCCCCATTGGGACGGCTGACTAGCGCGGGTGGGTCGCGGAAGTCCTTGAACTCTGCGCGGCCCAGCGCCGCTCCGTCCAACGACACGGTGGCCTTCAGCGCGGGCGCGTCCTTTTCGTAGACGGCCGCGTATTGTGCGAGTGCGGACAGGCAGTACAGATTTTCCTGGGTGTTCTCCCAATGGTCGCGATCGGCGCGCGTTTGAGTGATGTGCCGCACCAATTTGAACGGAATGTCGCCGACCAGCGCGGCGCCTTGCGGCGTTTCGCCGTAATGCACGAGCGCCGTCAGCACCGCACAGTTGCTGCGCATCGGGGTGCTCAAGAGCTGGTAGTAGCCGTCATCCCAGGTCTCGGTGAATTGAAACTCACCGCCGCTTTGATTGGCGTGTGCCAGTATTTGTCCCGCGAGCGAGCGGGCGAGGGTGCCGGCGCCCCGTACTTGCAGGGCGGCGTCCAAGTACGCAGCCAGCCCGAACAGGTCCATCTGCGGCGCGTATCGCTCATAGCGCTGCAGATCCTCGAGCGAAAGGCGCTGGCGCTCGGCCAGCGCCTGCAAAGCGACCGCGCGCACGCTCGACACCATGCCTTCGCTGTAAAAGGTGGGCGCCGTGTTCGAGCGCAGCAGCGCTTGCAGATAATCATCCAGATGCTTCTCCACATCGTCCGGCACCCGATAGCCGGCGGCGCGCAGCCGATTGAAGGCGAGGGCGGTGGCGGCCGAGAGATACGGGCTCGCGCGGGCATCCTCGGGAGTCCAGAATGCCATGCCGCCATTCGGCGCCTGGAAGCTCGCGGCATCGTCCAACAGCATCTGCGGCAGCGATGCCGCCTCCGGCCACTCGAGATCGGCGGCGAGATGGCCGCGAAGCTTCAAGTAGTGGGCGGCGATCAGCGCCTTGGTAAGCCGCTGCTCCCAGCATAGATACGGGTAATTGCGGACGTAGCGCAATGCGCCGTCAAGATCGCCGAGGACGGTGGGCGACAAGGTCACCGAGAGCTCGCCGACCGACGGCATCATGTCGGAGGGAAACTTGAGCGGCTCGTCGACGCCCGGCTCGAGCGTCGTACCGTAGCTGGCGACGACGTCAAGCGAGACGCGCGGGTGGACAGTGAGCGTCTGGGCGAGTGCGTCCCGGTCCTGCCGGTCGGAAGCCACGGCGGTGAGATTCACGGTGCCGCTGCCGACCGTGGCGAGGGGCATCCAGACGGTGTCCTTTTTGAAAGGCCCGAGCGTCATCGATCGATGGACCTCGACCACGCTGCCCTCGATCGGCCCGTGGGCCGTCGCGGTCACCGATAAGGTGCGCGCCTTGTCGGAGCGGTTGAGGATGCTGAAACCCGCCGTGAAGCGGTCGCCCACGGTGAGTTGATTCGGCAGTACCGGGCGCACCTCGGTGAGCTTTGAGCTCTTGAACTTGTAATCGCCGAGTCCCAGGCGGTCGCCTGGCGTCGTCGCGATGGCGAACACCCGCCAGCCGGTCAGGTTGTCGGGCAGTTTGAACGACACGGACGCGCGGCCTTGCGCATTGGCGACCACGGATGGGTTCCAGTACGCGACGTACTTGCTGACGCTGCGCATGTCGAAGCCCGCGCCGCCGTCACCGCCGGAGTTCGCGCCCTTCTTCTCGAACTTTTGCAGCCCGATCAGCCGCGTGAGCAGGCTGTAATTCGCGAGATCGAGATTGTCGAGCTGGTACAGGCCGCGATAGGGGTCAAAATATTTCTTGCCGTCCGCGATGAGATCGAACACCGATTCATCCAGTACGGCCACGGCGAATTCGACCGGCTGCTTGGACTCAGGCGCCGCATGCGGCCTGGCGTTGAGCTGCAGCGTCACCGAGTCACGCGGTTTGTAGGACGTGCGATCGCTGTGGATGGCCACATCGAGTGTCTTGTAGGGGTCCGTGACCGGCACCCTGAGATAGCCGATGCGGTAGGTGGGTCGCCCGAGATCCACCGCCTCCTTATCGAGCGGCTCGGCACTCGGGACCGGTGCGACCCGCGGCGAGATCACCACCACCGACAAATAGAATCCGGGCACGAAATCGGGCTCGACGGTGAAGTCGATGACCGGCGTATTGCCCGACAGCACCTGGACCCAGTGCTTGATCACGCCGAAGCGCTCCACCGTGATGAGCGCTTGAGCGCCCGGGAACGGATTTTTGACCAGATAGCGGGCGTGCTCGCCGACCTTGTAGGAGTCCTTCTCCGGCACGATGCTCAGGCTCATGTCGGCGGGCTCCTCCCAGAGCACCGGGCCCTTGCCGGTGACCCAGATGCAAAGCTCGGTGGTATGGGCGCGTCCCTTGCCGTCGGTGATGGCGGCTTGGATGCTGTAGAGGCCGGGGCGGCTCGGCGTAAAAGTACAGATCTGCGCTTCCTTGCCCGACTGACCGGTGCAGGAGCCGTCGGGCACCCACTGCGGCTCGTAGCTCGTGAGGTAGGCACTCCCCGCGCCCTTGATGCGCGCGGCGTTCACCACTTCGACCTGAATGGTCACCGCGACCGGCGTGCCTTCGATGACCTTGCCGTTCTGGTCGACGACCAGATAGCGAACGGCAGCCGTCTTGCCCTCCTCGAGCGTCCAGCGATCGCTGCGCAATCCGACGAAACGATCCCGGCCGCGATATTCGGCATAGCTGCGATTCGCGACGTACTTGCCGCGCTCATCGCGCACCGCGCTCTCGACCTCGAGCTGGGCGCTCAGCATGTCGGCGTCGGGCAGCGTGAACGCGGTGTCGAGCTCGCCTTTCTCGTTGGTCGCCGCATCCGATTGATGCACGGTCATCACATCCGGCTCACGCTGCCAGGAACACGTGCCGCCCGGCGGCAGGCTCGCGAATTGAAATCCCGCGGCGGCGGGGTTGGCGATATCGAGGCTTTGCGGAAACAGCCGCGCCGTCACCCGCGCGGCGGCAGTGGCGTAGGGGCCGCCGGCATGCAGGCTCGCCTGCGTCGACACGTTCACCGAATCGCCTGGCTGATAGAGCTGCCCATTCAATGTGTTCGTGACCTGGAAAGGAGCCGGCGTGAAATCGGCGATCAGCACGCGCATCGGCGTCCAGGTGCGCGCCTCGCTCGCGCCGTCGGGCGCTCCCTGGCCACCGACGGTCTGTTTGCTCCCGCCCCGCTTCAGCACGAACTCGTACCACCCGACCGCCCCCGTCGTCGGCACCCGAAACGAGCCTGCATGCGCGCCGAAGTCGGACAGCGTGATGTTTGTTTCCGTGTTCACCGTCTTGCCGGTGGGATCGACAACGTCGAGCTCGTAGCCCTCGCGCTCCGCCACGGCTTCCAGGGTGAGATTGTTCTGATTGCGCAGGTACAGCTTGTACTGCACGGTGTCGCCGAGTTTGTACACCCCCTGCGCCGTGGTGCCCCAGGCGTGGATGTGATTGGACTCGTTGCCGATGCCGGACCAGAACGCTCCGCGCGAGGCGCGATAGGTGTCGAGCGCGAACGCGGCGTCGAGCGGCAGCAGCGCCAGATCCTTGCCGGCATCGACCCGCACCATGAACGAGTCGTCCGGCGCGAGCGGCGGGGGCGACTTTCGGTCGAGTGCCGTCCGGCCGTCGAGCACCGCGACGCCGTCGCGATCGGTGAGTGCTTCGGCAAGCACCGGCGTGGCGGCCGTAAGCCCCCGATAGTTGTCGCGGTAGAGGCGGATCCGCGCGTGGGGCACCGGCAGGCCCTTATCGAGCGAAGTGACCCACACCAGCGTGTTGTAGGCGCCCAACTTGGCGTGCACCTGATAGGGGGTGACTTCGGCGAAGAAATCCCGATCGGGATTGCCCCAGACGATGCCGGGATCGTCCTCCGACTCGTCGAAATAGCGGTAGCCGTCGACGCTCTCAGGCGTGGGATGGGGCTCGAAGGAGCCGGCGACCACGCCCGACTGACCGGCGAGCAGCTCGCGAATCTTGGCGGGCACGGCATAGGCCACGTCCCAGGCCCGATCGACCGGTTGATCGAGCTTAAGATCCCGGGCGAGTCCCGCGCTCGTGAGCGTGCGGTAGTGGATGTCGATGTCGGTGAGGTTCGTGACATACAGCGGCATGGCAGTGGCTGCATTCTTTTCGAGCACCGCGACGGGATGAGTGACCTTGAGCCGCGGCGGCCGGTGGTCGGTCCGAAATTCCATCGCGGCCGCGCCGCGGAGTTCTCGTCCGAACTCATCGCGCAGCCCCCTCAAGCTCGCGATGGAGTAGCTTTGAAAGGCACGCAGGTGCTCGGGAAGTTCCACCGCATATTCCGTGCCGCGCTTGTGCGGCGAGCCCAAGCGGCTCGTCGGATAGACGTTCGCCCACGGGTCATAGTCGGTGCGTCCGTTGAGGAGGTCCGGAGCGAGCATGAGGTGCGCTTTGATTTCCGGCGCGATCACCGGCGCGGAGAACACCAGGGAGACCTTGCCGAACGGATTGCACGCGGGCGCAGCGGCGGGCGCGGCGGCGTGCGCAGCGGCCGCCGCCGTCGCGGGCGCCGCCACGGGCGCCGCGGTTCCGGACCCCGCGGCCCC
>Ga0182030_10006896_pt1 | contig 23820 bp, 26 predicted proteins | sample 812S3MmetaG_FD_121299 | JGI IMG/M metagenome (GOLD analysis project Ga0182030, IMG submission 121299) | Permafrost microbial communities from Stordalen Mire, Sweden - 812S3M metaG (Illumina Assembly) | ecosystem: Environmental > Terrestrial > Soil > Wetlands > Permafrost | place: Sweden...
ATACTGGTAGTACCGGATTTACTGGAAATACTGGTAGTACCGGATTTACTGGAAATACTGGTAGTACCGGATTTACGGGAAATACTGGTAGTACCGGATTTACGGGAAATACTGGTAGTACCGGATTTACTGGAAATACTGGTAGTACCGGATTTACGGGAAATACTGGTAGTACCGGATTTACTGGAAATACTGGTAGTACCGGATTTACGGGAAATACTGGTTTAGGTTCTCTTCAACCAAATCCAAATTTAACTGGCGAGGTTACGATCAATGGACCGAGTCCCAATACTCCCGCCAAGTTTAGTCAATTTTTGTTGCTCCCTGGAAATAGTTATGGACTTGGATTATTTGGTGCAACTACTGCAGGGTTCGATAGCATAAATGTAAGTATTCTATCAGCTCCAACCCTTACCTCTAGTTTTATTGTCTATAATCCCGTTAATTATGGACCATTTCAAGGAAAGTTGGTCGGAAATGTGTTGTATGCGGGAACTAACAACGGGAGAAGTTATCTCTATATAATCGATGCGACTAATCCCAATGCTCTTGTATTTTCAAATGGTCCCGCTGCTTTTCTCGTTGACGCTGGTGGAGCTCTTGGAGGAATTGATGCTGTTGGAACTACGGTTTATATGACTTCAGAAACTACCGGTAATTTTTACGTTCTTAATGCGAGCAATCCAGCTGTTATTACAATCTCTTCAACAACGTCAACTGGTTTCGCGAATCTAATCGGGATTAGGATAAGTGGAAATTTTGCATATATTGCTGCTTATACTAACAATACCATCCTTGTCTACAATATTTCAGGTCCAGTCCCTGTACTGACTAATACTCCGGTTACGAATTTCTTTGGAACTATGCCTGCTGGAATAGCCGTTGACCCATCTGGAAATTATCTTCATATTATTTCCTATGGATTGGATACGTATTGGGTTGTTGATATTGGAGTTACTGGAAGTCCCGCCAATCCGGTTCTAGTTAGTACAATCACTTTAGGAGGACCTAGTACAGTGTCAATCCAGACTTACCCAATTATTCAGGGAAATTTAATTTATATTCCAAAGGGGTCGCCAGCTGGAGTTGCTATCTATAATATCTCGGTACCAGCGGCGCCTGTATTTTCAAGTTTGGTCTATTTTGCATTCGCCAATGAGACTCAATTTGATGTTGATTCTTCTGGAAATATATATGTTCCGAATAGAACAAATCCTAATTCAAGTCAGAGTCTATTACAAATCTATGCTAGTCCTTACACTAACATCACAAAACCATATATTAATTTGACTGGACAAAATAATAGTATAAATGGACAAGCAATATACTATCCGTCAGTTACTGCAATGTATCAAATCTCGATCTACTGTGCGTGTACGACCGCCGTCGCAGCTAATACTCTAGCAATCTCTATTTTCTGGATTGATAACAATTCATTGAGTCAAACACTTGCATTGACGACATTATCTCTAACTGCTACAACAAATTTCATCCAACAAACGGTAGTAGCAAATGTATTAGCAGGAAGCGCGATCTATTTCACAGCTTTACAGACCGGAACTGGTGCAGTTTGGTCGCTTTCTATTCGTATCGTTTCACTATCATAGCCTATTTAATTTTGAATCTAATTAGATTCAAAGAGTTATTTTATTCATGGAATTGCTTTTATCGTTAAAAACAAGTCGTATGCTGGAGACATATATGCATTATAGCTCGTTGAGTAGGTAATTGTTCCATTATTGAGAACTCTGATCACAAAAACTGGTGAATTTACAAGGTTACCGAGAGTTTCGAGTTGCAATTCATCAGAAAACCACTCTTGAGTTGTTACGTCATCTGACCAGTTGATAAACAGTTGCGTATTATCACCGATATTTCCCGAGACTGAGCACACAAGATACACACAGACAAGGAATAAACTTGTTGTATTTGCAACTAAAGCAACCGTTGAGGAGATAGCCGCGGTTTGGCCAAAAAGTGAAATCGCAGTCTCCATTTTTTTTATTGATTTTCTTTAGAATCAATAATTTTTAATTTCTCGGTGAACAAAATCATTGTAGAATCATAAGATGATTATACTTTTCTGATTGAATCTAATTAGATTCAATGTTGATATTTTTTCTAGATAACAATTAATTTTGCATCTGGACATTTCGTCGGACATTTTTCTCCGTTCCCCAGACCGCAGGAAATACAATAAAGAGGTGCTTTGTCACCTTGTTTATCACAGCGGAAGGCATAAAATGAAGTAACCTCACTAAAACAGATTGCACATTCAAAGCTCTTAACTTCTCGTGGTTGCGAGAGTTTTAGAGCAGCTTTCAATGAACTAGTTGCGAAATGTTTTGGGGAGTTAACGTCAATCGGAATCTCAAAACAATCAAAATTGTCTAAAAACTCTTTTTTCAATGACTCACTGCTTGGATGGGTTATCTTCAAGAATGTTTGAGCTGGTGCATTTCTGAAATTGTGGAAAACGTGCTCATTGACCGGAAAACCAAGAAAGAGTAGTTCTTGAACTCCCCGCATGGTTCTTCCGTTTGACAAAGCGCGATTCTTCACATTGTCACTGCACTCAGCCATGGCCAACAATTTGCCGTAAATCGAATTATCCGCCATGTCGAAGCGGGTAGAGTAAGAAAATCTCTCTAATTTTGTTAAATCATTCACAGAAAGAGTTAGAATCCAAATAGTTTGATCCATCATTGACTCAAAAATGTCAACTTTTGTATTAAAATCATCTGGAAGTAGCGTCAGGAGCTCCTTACTCTTCGACAAAACTTCCATTTTACTCTTTTCTAAACTCCGGAGGTCGATCTCCCTCCGTGGTTTCTTTTCACAGTATTTAGCGATGATTTTCGATGCATCACCCTTCATTTCACACAGCCATGAAAGGAACTCGGAGAGAGATGTCTCATAGAGTTTTGTTTCAACGAGGGACAAGATCAAATCAGGTCTATCACACTCATCAAGAGCCTTGATAGCTCTTAAAATCTTATCTTTTTTACCCTTGGTCGTTTGGACAGGGAGCGAGAGTCCCTCGGACCCTTCCATCGCGTCAGCGAAGATCTGTTGGAAGAAGTTCATTTTCTTTTAATTAAAAGAAAGTAACTGTGTTTTCTAGAAGTCAGACTGCCGTAGTCTCTATTACCTTCCCTTCCTTCCAGACAAATACTTTTAATTTACTCTTTTCGCTCTTGAAATGTATTGTGTTGTCCTTCCAGATGATTGAGTCCTCCGCTGAGATGAAATTTTCTTTTGGCATTTTTTTCCCGCACTGTGGGTAATAAAACTGCTCTCTCACAGGAACTATACCCGAACTACTTCATGGTAGAATTTAGACAAACCGATCAATTTTTCATACTTCTTTTGGTTAAAAGAGTTGCCAACCGCTCGTGTATAACATTCCTTAATGGTTTCTTGATTGCTTTCAACCCGTGCGTCGATGAACAACAACGAATATGTTAAAAAATTGGTGTTAATCACCGACGATTCTATGAGGTGATCGATGCTAGGAATTGCGCCAGCACCTAGTTGGAGCCATACCAATTCCGGAACCTCACCTTCAATCGATTCAAGTAAAAATTGCTGAGGGAAGGTTGGATTCGGTACTGTGAGTAGAGTAACCTCCAGACAAGGAACTACACACTCTTTCCTATGTGCATAAATTAGTCCCTCGGTCGGTGCTCCAACATTCCCACGGCGGATCAATTCCACCATAACAATCTTTGTTAGGAAGATATTCACATCTATTATTGCTAGATGGAACAAGATCGTCAATTCGTCGTTACTCAAATAAATTAGAGAGGCTCGAAATTCACGGGAAGAACGTTTCAGGTAAAGTTCAACAGTATCCACCAACTTGCTCTTCTTTTCGGGAAACTTTTTCTTCTCGAAGAGTTCCTGAGCTACGACCAAACTGGGGAACGGTGCTTCCATCTTTTATAGACAAACTAAAACTATCTTAGATGGCAAAAATTAAAGGGTCCATACCTTGTAGGTATGGAAACCACTGTGTGAATGAAGATTGTTCCTTTAACCACAGTGAACAGCAAAAACAAAACAGCATTTACACATTGAAGCGGCAATTAAAGTTATTGAGTCTTCCTACAATCCTGCATCTCCTCGAAATCCTTTACCCACTCGATTCTGAGGTTTTCGATGACTATTCCTACACCGAGCTTTTGAGAACGATCCTCACCAGGGAGGATATTTTAAACGATTTGTGCTTGTATCCCGAGGATGTCAGAGCGGGAATATATTTTTTCGAAAGATGTCATACCAAGGAGGCTTCTGAAAGGGTTTTCAACAAATTTATAAGATTTCTAACTGGAATAGCTTTCCCCGACCGTCAGAACCTAGAATTTTCTGACGAAGATCTGATTCGAGAACATTTTCAAATGATTGGTTTATAAAATTTGATTACTCCCAAAAATTTTTGGGAAAAAAATGTCTTTTAGTTTTTCCAATACGTTGGATAGTTTGAGACGACCTGACAGCCTTGAAACGTTGGATGTAGACCAATGGGGCAGGGTGCTGCATCAGTGCATGCAAAGCTTCCGTCTTCTAGTAATGTTAGCCTACCATTTCCCGAACAACTGTGATTGAACACATTGATTAGACTACTCGCAGAGAGTGAACAAACCTGATCGGTAGTAGTTTGGAGAGGTTGATCCGAAGTTGCATCACCACTCTCTTGAATGTAAACACCTCGAGATAACCAAAACCTTTGACTGTTGATCTCAATCGGGACGAAAAACGCAGTAACATTAGAAGGACAATTTTTGGTTCTGACACAGTCGCAGTTCGTGGTTTCGGCACAGAGTTCCGGTACACTACCTCCATTTGGTTGAACTGCGAAGTCGTTTGGGGCCTGAGTGCATAGGCCGATATTTTGACAGTTTTCCGTGGCCGGAAAATACTCTTGTCGATCAATGAATCTTTCGCCAGTGAATGTATTTACTGGGTTGGTTCCACTCGGACATGTTAACACTAATTCTTCTTCATTTCTATCTCTAAAAATTACTATAAAAATTACTAAAGTTACAATCAGAACTATTAGAAGTGCGATTACTCCCCAAATAAAACTCCAATTCATTTTAAAATGAATTCCTTTATAGACGCAATAGCTTTTAATTTTCAGACGTCTGGTGAAAATTTTCAAGTCCTGTTTCCGAAACTTCCCCAGCGAAAATTTCTACACCTACGGGATGAAAACAAGAGAAAACAACTATTTTTGTTTGATTTGATGATCGCGGAGGTGGAATTCTTCAATGATGGTAGAAAATCCACAGATGGATTTTATAACCAGATGGGAAAAAATGGAATCTCAACGCAGTGGTACATAAATTCACATCTCAAAGTAGTAGAGTTCTTTAAAAATGGCGTTAGAGAAGGTATTTCTACTTCTTATCACTCCAATGGTGTTATTAATAACATTTTAAACTATAAAAATAACAAGGTAGACGGTGAAGCAGTCTTTTACCGCGATGATGGTACAAAAGACGCCGATGGTAGCTACTCCGAAGGGAACCAGATAGGTATATGGAATTTTTATACGCGAAATTAGTTTTTTAGCACAAATTTGTGCTAAAATTATTTTTTTTAATCCAAGTTGATCTCAAAATTACGCAAAGTCGGTTCTGAAATTCCGAAGAAATCGCAAATTTCCTTACGAGTTCCGATCTGGAGATCTTCAATAACGTGAGCCGCGACTAGCAGTGGACAGTCATCATAAATCTTGGGAATATCAGCTAACTTCTTCTCACACTTCTCAAGCAAATTTTGACTCAACTTCTTTTGTTTGAGATATGCTTTTATCATTGAAGTTGGTGAAACAACACAGATTGGTTTACATAAACCCTTGAGTCTTGCTTGCCCGACGTAGGTGCTTGCCCCGGTAGACTTTCTCAAATCTAAGTCTAGTTTCTTGGCCAACTGTGCCGGAACTTGCGGCATATTAAGACGTATCCCAGCCACGTGAAAGCAGGCAAAAAGAACTTGTTTCTGCCTATCCCCAGTGTGTGTGTCGACCCCTAATCCCCGATATACAGCGAGAGCCTCCTTTTTAAGATATTCTGGTAGATTTATTCCCGAAAGATCGATATCTTTCTTAGCATTCCGCACACGCCCTCTATATCCCAAAGATTGAGGAGCTTCATCGACAATTTCGATTTCTTCAACTTCCGCCATGGCTTTCCGATTAAATATCACCAAATACTCAGAACAAGATAAAAGAAATTTGGAGAAAGCATTGACGTTCACTTTTAAGAATCCCTTCGGCGCAAATCTAACAATTCCAGCATTTTGTCCGGTGAAAAATGAGTTTTCGTATTTGGACACCACCCCTAAGGAGAACTTCCTTCTAGTTCCATTTCAAGTTGGTATGAGGCTATCCGGTAAAACCTTTGAAGAGTTCAAAAAACAAGAATTGCCAGAGAAAAAGGATCAATATTCCTATGTTCTGACAAAGCCTATCGCTCCCAAGCCCTGGAAATTCACTGGAAAGTTATTCGAGAATCAAGCAACGTTGAAGTCCAAGGCCTTCCCAATCATTAGCCAGACCGGTTCTGTATCCTTATTCTTGCCCTGCTCATGGGGAAAGACCATTCAAGCGACTGAACTCGCAGCGTCTCTGGTCGGCGAGAGTGGAGGACGTGTTCTCGTTCTAGTCACGCGTATTATCCTCGAAGGACAATGGCAAGATACATTTGAAAAGTTTACCGACGCGAAGACTGAGATTATTGGCACCCGCAAAGGCAAGGCCACTTACCCAGTCGTTGAAAGCAAAGTAACAGCGGAAGAGACACCTCAACTTGTGATCTCTCGCATTGGGAGGATCAAAAATTTCTCTGGTAAGCTTGATGTACTGATTTTGGATGAAGCCCATTTCTTCTGCACGGATAACAATCTCCAAGAACTTCTGAAACTTGAGCCGAAGTATGTAATTGTGTTAACTGCCACGCCTAATAGGGATGATGGAATGGAGAAGATTTTGGTCGCACTCGCGGGAAACAAAAAACATCAATTTTGGGCAATTTCCAAGAAACCATTTAAAGTTTATCCGTTGATCTCCGGATTTTCAGTCGCTGATTGTGAGACTAAATCACAGGATAAAAATTTACCCGACATCGCGCCAGATTCCAGTCGTGTGAGACTTGAATCAGCACTTGCTGCCCTCCAACCACGTAATGATAAAATTATCAGATTGATTCGAAAAATTGTTTCTAAAACAGGATTTAAATGTGCCATTGTAGGGGATCGCGTGACTCAACTTGACTACATCTACACCACACTACAAGAAAAAGGTATCGATGTTGGAAGACTGTGGGGGAAAGATAAAATTGCTAAAAATGCGAGAGTTCTCGTAGGTGGCATCAAGAAAATTGGGACGGGCTGGGATGAGAAATCGGGTGTAAAGGACTGGGACGGTGAGCGAGTGGATCTATTGTTCATGATTATTAGCACCGCTAAAATGGAGCAAGTTTCTGGGCGTGTTTTTAGGAGTGATAACCCAAAGATTATTCAGATCCTCGACGATCATCGTTGGTTCGATAACACTTGGAAGGAGAATGTTAAGTGGTTTGAATCTCGGGAAGGAGATATTCAGGATAAGGGAACATGGGAAGAAATCGCACAGATGTTGATTGAAGAAGGGAAAGCTGACTCGGGAAAGGAAGAATTAATCATTGGAGGGGGAGAGAATGAAGTTGCACCAGAAGTGCCTGACAAACCCTGTTCATCAAAGAAAAAAGAGGTTGAAACCGATATCAGAATTCAAATCGTAAAGAAGGAAGCAAAAAGGGTTGGGCATTTTTAAAGGAATACACTTAGTAGGAATTCCTACTAGACAGCCTCAATTTTGTAAGATTTAAACCGAAAAATCCAAAGTAAAATGGTTGCAGAAATATGGAAACCCATCGATGACTTTCCGGGATACAAAATTTCCAACAGGGGAAACCTGTTGCTAAGGACTGGAAGAATCTCTCAACGTAATCCTAATTCTCAGGGGTATATTAGAGATAATATATGGAACAGTGAGGGTGAAAAGAAACACATCGGGAGACACGATCTCGTGGCGATCGCTTTTATCGAAAATCCAGAAAATAAGAAGACTGTCAATCATAAAAATAGAATCCGAGATGATAATGATGTCGAAAATCTTGAATGGATGACTATGGAGGAACAAAATCAATCCGAGAATAAAGGTCAAAATCATCATAGTGTTCCAAGACCGGTTGGTCAGTATTCTATAATCGATGATGAACTGATCAAAGTTCACGATTCGGTATTTCTCGCTGCAAGGAGTATTGACAGATGGTCTTGTGATTTGATTCCATTTTGTCGCGATGAAGAGATTCTAGATGGATTCCGTTGGAGATATTATGTTGAAGAAATCGAAGGAGAAATTTGGAAAATTGTTGAGTTTAACGAAATGGATGTTGAGGTCTCTAGCCATGGGAGGTGCAAAACATACAAGGGAGTAGTGACTTATGGTTCGAAGGAGGATAAATATAGGAGAGTTACCCTCAACTACAAAAAAGTTTACGTTCACATTTTGATTTGTATGGCTTTTCATCCAAAAACCGATCCAAATAGAAAATTTGTCAACCATATCGATAATGATGGTGACAACAATCACTTCGAAAACTTAGAATGGGTGACCAAAAAAGAAAATAGTGTTCACGCACAAAAATTTCATGTCCACTCCTACAAGAGCATTCAAACTCCAATTATAAAGTTAGATAAAGAGACGGAGGAAGCTCTAGAATATTTTGAGTCAATCACAGCAGCTCATATTGCCACTAAAATCAACCTTGGAAATATTGGAAATGTTGTTAAGGGTAACGGAAGAGCTAGAAGTGCCGGTGGATACAAATGGCGGTATGCTACCGAACAAGAAATTGAGGACAATAGTTAAGTTAAACATACTTTAATAGAAATTTCTATTAAATGGACTTTGAAACATATTATCAAGAGACTTTCATACCAATTGAAGAGCTTTCAGAAGAGCCAGATGAATTAACGAGAAAAATAGGCCTCGCGAGGCAATGGATTTTTGAGGCAAAGTATCCAGTGGTATACACTGGGGCTGGAATTAGCACAGCTTGCGGTCTTCCAGACTACAGAGGACCAAATGGAGTCTGGACATTGAGAAATCAAGGTAAAGATTGGCAAAAATTAGATGAAACTCTTCACAATTTAGATCCTATTCCGTCAAAGAGTCACTACATTCTCAAAGATTTGATTGATAGAAATATTATTAAATCTGTTTTGACAACTAATATTGATAATCTACACGCTGTGTCTGGTCTAGTTCGTGGGGTCAATCTCTTTGAACTTCATGGAAACAAAAACATCAGAGAATGTGAAACATGCGGGGAAGGTTGCATTTGCCCAAACTCTAAACCCAATATCGTTCATTTTGGAATGACGAGTCAGGATGTTCCTTCTTTTGAAAGACATTATGATGAGGCATTTGTTGAATGTTGTCGAGCGGATTTAATTCTAGTTCTTGGAAGTTCTTTAACCGTTCAATCAGCCTGTGACTTGCCGGACTTTGTCAGGGGTAGATTGATCATCGTCAATAAACAAAGAACTGGAAAGGATCAGCGAGCGGATTTAGTCATCCACTGTTCATGCGATCTTTTTATGACTAATATAGCATAATTAATAGAATTATTCAAAAATTTTTGAATAACTAAGCAACCCTTAAGTAAATGCTAGGAGTAACGAAAGCATATTTTTGAAAATGCTGAGAGTAAGAGTTGCAATCGCTAACTGGCTGGATCAAAATGGACATGAATACGAAACCGGAGATTCACCAACTCTGGCAACTACTTTCTGGAAAACGATTGGCAATCACTACGATTTCTACATTCCAAAATTATCGACCTTCATCCGCTATGATGAGAAGATCTCTGAAGAAGCCAAAAAAGTTGACGAACATCTTTACTCCATCAATGTTCATGTAATTCGAATCTCTCCCAAAGAGAAAGACAACATCTCCGAGATTTTAAAGGTATATTTTACTACGATTACCTCACCCTATTTCAACGGAGTCATTTCTCCAAAGAGTGAAGACCCCGAGAGAAAGATTTTAGCTTCTAGCATAGCCGATACCTGTAAAGAAATGCGCTCAAAGTTCATTGGTGGTTCTGAAGTGAAACTCCAGGAGACGGGGTCTTCTGAAGTCGAAGTCTCCAGGAGTTCCACTTCTGAACTCATCGACACCCAGAAAGAAGAGGCCATCAATATTACTCGTGAAGAGTCCAAGAGAGTAGAAATTTCACCCGACATTCCTCTCGACCAATTTATCCGAAAATATGGTGTTGGTCAAATCACTTATGGAGACTTACTAATCGCTCTCCCTATTGGCAGAAACTTTATTGAAAGAAATGGAACTGTCTATCTCGAGGATTCGAAAGCTACCGATGATGAAGCTCTGAACAAGATCTCGAAGACTCTAATAGATTTTATTGAACCGTTTCTTGAAAAGGCTCGGGACAGGGATCACGAAAAGAAGCTTCGAACGATGCAGAGGACATTTTCTTCAACAACCGGTTGTCGAAAAATCGTTAAAACACTGATCGGAAGAGTTGTAAAAGACGTGGTGAAAGAGAAAAATGCCTTTTCTTTCCTCGAGGCAGTTAATCAGGGAACTATCGATGTAAAACAGTATGCATTTTCTTCCAAAGGGAAAATCATGATCACCAAAGAGAATTTATACTCTCTGTATCTGGATTGGTGCAAAGAAAAGGAAGAAGAGGTTATAACCACGAACTGGTTTGGGCGTCATATCAAAACGATCCTTGATGAAAGTCGTACCAGCAGATACGGTTGGGTGTGGATTATTCCAGAAGAAAATTTAGCGTTCTATATGGACGATTTAGAGAGCGTGACATCCGAAACATAGTTTCTGGGGAGCTATCACTTTAGAAGTGAAAACTCCTGGAGACTCTGGCTTCAGAAACGTATTCTATTCAATAAATTTATTGAGAAAAAAAAGTGTGTTCAAATATTGGATATCATGAATTTAAAGATTTTCAGATTTGCCTCATCATGTTCAGAATGACTTTCAATGACTATTGAGAACAATTCCACCATCTGTTCGAGAGTTATGCCCATGTGGAGCAGCCGGTCAAGACATTTCCAGGAATAAGCTCCTTCCCGAATCAGCGGTTCAATAATTATAAGAACTTCTTCCCTAATGTCTTCTGCCACGTCTATCAATTCCGAAAATGCCTCACCATCGTCTTTGTTCCAGAGAATTGTAACCAGATGAGGGAAATAACCGTCATAGGTTCCTTGTTCCTTGAAATAACGAATTGTTGCAACGATGATTGGCACTGCTCCCGTTCCTTCAGCCAATAACCGGAAAATTTCATCATCTGCCAACTCCCCCTGAATAATCATTCTTGGCAGGTTAAATCTGAAATCTTGATTCTCGATGAGTTCACCAATCGTTGCTCTCCGATGAGTTGGAAGAGCTTCCTCTAACTCTTCCATATCAAAATCTTCGAGTCTTTGTCGCCTCGCTCTTCCCTGGGGACTGACAGGCGACACAGCAGATCTTCGGGACATTCTTTTATAGTCTTAAAATATTTTTAATATCGTCTTCGTTACTAAATAGTTCAATTCTCTCGTCGATATTTTGTTTCCTCTCACGGTACAGTCTAGCTTGTTTGGGATCTTTTGGTTCGGGACTTCTTATAAATGGCTCTGGGTAAAAGTAAGGGGTCTTAGAAGTTTTTGTTTTAAAAGGTTCCTGAAAATGAGGTGTTTCAGTGGAACTTGTCGAGAAGTTTGTGTCAAACGTGAGGTCGTACTGCCGACGAGCCCCCACATCGCCTAGAACGCTATATGCTTCCTGGAGTTCTTGAAATTTTAGTTTATATTCCTCAGAACTCTCGGGATGCTTGTCCGGGTGTAAGGCTAGAGCCAGTTTATGGTACGATGTCTTAATTTCCTCCTGAGAAGCATTATAACCGACTTTCAGAACCCTATAGTAGTGCATTTTTAACTCTTAAACTTTAATTTAAATAAATTAAAATGTCGAGATCGGTGACCTTCGCAGAGAGTGAGGATACCGAAACTGATAAGTGGCTACAATTGTTCCAAAATGAGTCTTTTGAAGAGTTAAAGTCAATGACCGTGCCTACCCGCTTGCCTCTCGACTTTTCTCCCACGGTTAAGAAGATGGAATTCTTGCGACGATGTGGTTACAGTTTAAAGGACTTCAATGATAACAAGAAATCATCGCTGTTATTTTCCTCACTGGACGAGGATTTTCCATTAGCCAGCGAAGCAGTTCTCTCATCATTTTGCGATGAGCAGGAAGACTTATTGGGGATTAAAAACTCAGAAGATGATTCATTTTGGAGGATTCTAATTATGAAACTTGTTAACAGGGAAATAAGTAATAAACAACTAGAATGGTTGGTTGAAAAGACTCCGTTACCCTGTCGCATCATCTATTACTTCTTCCCAACACTCTCGCGTAAGTCGAAAAACTTGATAGATCGTTCTGTGACCAAATACATCATCAAACATGGATCGAAACAGAATTTCCGTAAAATTTTGTATCTTCTAGACCAACCTTACAAAGATTCTCTAATTTTGTTACTCCCAGAAGAGGAATTTCATTTTCTTAAACCCTCTGCTAATGACATTTACCGAGAAATATACTCTACCAAGAACGAGGAAAAATTCAGCAAAGTAAAATACTATGATTCGTTTGAGGCACTGTTTTCTAACTCCCCCAACATCGCTGCAAGCGTTCCGGAGAGTGAAGAATTAAGTAATTTTTAAACAAAAACGTACATTCGAACTAAAACACGATTAAGTCATTAAATAAAAAATATAAATTATTTTTTTTTATTTTTAGTGAAAATGTCTGACGTGGAAGTAGAAGAAGAGGAAGCTGTGGAAGAGTCTGACAACGGAGAACGAGATGTTGAGTTATCCGATGATGAAGAGTTGGTAGCCGCCATCGAAAAACTTGAAATTCAAGAAGGAGAGGAAGGTGTTGAGTTGTTGCTATCAGAGGGCGTCAATTTTCGTTCTACGATTGTCAGTTTTAAGATATTTTCCTCCACCCTGTGTTTCTACTTTTCGGCTGATCAAATCCTAATTTTTCCGGAAAATTCAAAACCCAAGGAAATCAAGAAAGGAAAAGGTAAGACACGGCCGAAGGTTAAGCCAAACTTTACAGCCCGCGAGGACCTTTGTATGGAAAATCTGAACTATACCTACAAGCTTCAACAACCCTATGTCCTTCTAGCCGTGAGTTTGGAAGAACTCTACAACAATACGAGATTCTTTCCAAAAAATGATGATATTCTAATCCGCATCCCGAGAAATGATCCCAGTCTACTGAATATTATTCCTGCTTCTTCCACCAACTTCTCAATGCAAGGTGTCATCCAAATTCGTGCTAAAATGATTGAGCTAGATACTCTGGAAATCCCGTCTGTAGATGATTATGGAAACCCAAGAATGACACACAATTGTAATGAGAAAGATCTAGAAAAGATCTTTAAATCCATCACAGGAGTCGGAAAGGACAACGTCAATGCGGTTTTGGAGGTTTATTCAGAAGGATTCCTGATCCGAGCTACCGCTGGAAGTGTCGTTCAGACATATCAGCTTGGAAAATTCAACCTTGGTGATGAATCCTTGTCTTCAATCACGCTTAGCAAAGATAATCTCGATGCTTGGAAGAAATTACAAATCAAAAAGGGCGTTTGTATCCTCTCATATTACGATGTAAAAGATAAACCATTTAAAGTAACGATGAGACGATCCTTAGGAAGTACTGCTGTCATTACTTGGTTTGTATAGACATATTTTTAAAGTCTCTACCGATTGGTAGAGAGGTTAGGGTATTCTGCCAGGAAAACTTCTTTTTCCTCCAATAGGGTTAAAAAAGAAGCTGTGAAGATAATAAAACACAATTCGAAACATGTCGCGATACACTTCAGATTTCCGGAGAGATCTCTCTCCGTCGTTGTCGTATGTTATCGCTGTTCCCGAGCACGATTCCATCAAGGCGAAGGGTATGTCGTGGAAAACACGTCAAGAGAAGGTCCTGAAGTCGTTCAAGAACCCCGATGAGATCATTCGCGAGGTTAGCGACTTTCTGGGTCCCACCCTCTCTCCCAAAGACTGGTTTATCCAAGATCATCTTTTTGGTACGAGAATTTTCTTGATCTCTCAAAAGCCAAAATACCGTTACAGGATCGTTGGCGGTGTTCCTTACACCGAGAGAGTCGGAAAGGTGCCAGAATGGGATGGAGTGATCATTGATCTCGACAACCCGGAGTTCAGAATCTCGGATTATTACCGTGGAGAGAAGCTCGTGGTCCGCAAGCCACTTTCCTACACTGACGATGACAAGATCGAAGTCATCGAGATAGGAAAAGAGGTGGATGATGAGGATGTGCTGGACGAGGAAGGAATCGATGAAGCATTCACCCCTGGCAAGTCTTATGAAGAGACTCTTCACGTCATTTCGGGAGAGGTCAAGATCATCTCGTTCGTCGATGTTCCGATCGTGCGTCTGTGGAAGGATTATCACGGAACCGTTCACCTCTCATCGTCGGAGCGGATTGACTGCAACGATTATGTCCGTCCGGGGATCAGTCCAATTCTCAAAAGCTACGGTGAAGTTTATCAGAATCTAGCCGGTCCTCGGGATGAGGCATTCAACGGGATCAACGACCGGTGCGTCTACTTTTTCCAGATGATCACTCCTGAAATGCGCTCCACAACGTCTCATTGGCTTAATCCAGGTCTCTTGCTCCTTGAGGTCGCGAACTCTATCGGAGGTGAAACACATCCCCCCACTTTCATTACCGTCATTCCCTCCCCAATTCCAACCCAACAAGCAAATGAGTGGATGGGACTGTTCCATGAGGAAGTGATGGATGATCGCATGACAGGAGGTGATTCCATCATCGTAACAAATGGAAATGAGCGCTTCTACCTCGTTCCGTATAGCCAAGAGTGGCGGAGAACAGCACTTGGTGAAGAGACCTCGTTCTACCATCGTTTCCAGCAAATCATGAATGCGCGCTTCCTCTCACAAGAGGATTTTGCGAAGATCTGGCCGGTGATTGGCCCAATCGAAAGTGTTTTGGAACGTCAGCTTACGATGATGAACCTCTTCATCTACATTCTGCCAGCAAATCTCCGACCATTTACACAGGGACTGTTTGAGAAATACTGGGGGCCTGATGGATTGATCCACCAGTTGGCCGATTTCATCATCGAAAGAAAAGAAGCCTCAGAAAATGGCAAAACAAAACTTCTAAACGCTGAAGTCGACACGCTCCTTCACGCAAATTCCTACCAAGGCACTCTCCGAGAAAGACTCATGCAAGTCATCTTCCAAACCGATCCGTCAAGAGCACATCTCGACGGTGATGCATTACACATAATTACCAAAAAAATGGAAAGTATCAGAAAAATGATCCGCAAAGCGTCCGAGCGTTCCAATTCAAACTAAAAATATTTGTTTTTACCCCATAAATTTATGGGGAAATTTATTACCTTCAACAGAGTTTTATCCAACTAACATTGAACATTATGAGATCAAGAACTAGTGGAAGATGGACGATAATAGAGTAGACAAAGGTTGAAATCAAGAAATATTTTGGCTCATAGTTTTGGAAAATTTTAGTAACTACTACCGCAGTAAAACCGATAACTGCAAGTATGACATTGACCTGTGCACCGAGCGTTATTTTTGCTGCTCGTGAGTTCTTGTCAACTACGGAAAAGTGATAATGCGAGTCGTTAAGAATACAGAGTAAAGCTACTAAAGCAGCTTGCACGATTGCGAGGCTTGCCACATATTCGAATTTGTTCCCGTAGATGAAAGTAATGACGAGTTGGTAGACTGAAAGCATAACGCCAGTCACATTCATAAGACGGAAAAGAATGAAATGAGTCGGTGACATCTTCCGCTCCCCCACAAGTGGAGTATTTTCACTGTCTGCCATTTCTATTAAGATAGAGTAAATAGTATTTTACTTATGGAGGCATTCTACCAAAAAATTGACAACCATTTTATTTTATTATTTCATCAACAAAAACGATGGCGAGTGTCAAAGTTCTTGTTGGGAAAATTATTATCGAAACAATTTGTTTCGATAATGTTGAAAAGGCACTTGAAAAGGCTATCGAATTGATAATGCAAGATTTGAGACCATTTATAGACAGTGAAGGTTGTCTTCAGACATTCCACGATGGACAAATTTGGAATGAATATCCACAAGATATTATTGACTTAGCGGGAGGTTTTGGAACCGATGGACAATATCAAGCTTTACTCGCTATACAGCAAGAATTTAATAATAGTCGCAGGAAAGGGACCCCGGTCGAGGTCCTAGTCTCTTAGAAAGAGTATTCCGGAGGATGGATTGCAGCAAGATCGGATGTTAATGATACTTCCCCAAAATTGGGGGCCTTCTCTTTCTTTGAAATCTCAACAAGGCGTTTGTAAATCTGCATAAAGAACAACAAATTTTCCTTAATTTTAGCAACAACAGAGTTAATTTCTCTAATTTCATTTTGATAATTTCTTTTAACGTAATTGAGAGCAAAATTAATTGTTTTGCTCTCCGCGAGTATGACAAGGATTCGATCCCCCACCTTGCCTAGAACGACAACTTGCTCTTTCCTCGTGACAGAACCTATCTGTTTCTTCCAAATTTCCAACTCTTTCAAGAAATCTTTCGCTAATCTTATCAGAGAGTTTATCTCTACAGGAACGATCACTTCCAATTCCTTGTTGCCACCTTTCCCTCCAAATTTCTTGAATAAATACCATTGGTAAGAGTCTTTTAACCCTCCAAAACGTGAGACATCAATTCCAATTGACTGATAAAAATTAATTGGAGTGGAATACTCCCCAAACGTGTGTAACGCATCGTTTGGTGCAGATTTAAGAATTCCGTCTGGAACTCTTTTCATAAAGAAATCGATATAAGAATCGAGCGGTTGATTTCTAAAATCGCCTTCGAGAGTAAACCGTGCATCGAAGATTTTGTCTAGCTCCTTCTGGGACAAAGTGGGATGAAAATATTCGATCATCCAGCGGATCTTCGGTTGAATTGTCGAAAAGAATACGAAGGACCACATAATGAACTTATACACATCTTGCAGGGGAACGGCCTTCGATGTAATTTTCAAAGATTTGATCCAATCAGGACCGGTGGGGTAAATTGGCCCATGGGGTGTATCAATTCTCGATAAACCGTAGTCAAGGATTACCGGAATAGTGTCTGTCGTTGTCCAATAAGTTTTTCCACCCCATTCTACCTTAAAATTCCATGCAGCAGGTAACTTTCTGTAGAAAACATTGGATGTATGCAGATCATTGTGAGTATAATTCATTTCGCTAGCTTCCCTCAACCCGAATAGTATCAGCATGAATGTTTTGGTGAATGTTTCTACAGATATGGTTCCGTCAGATTTTCCGACCTCAACTCCGGGGATGAACTGCGCAATGTTTGAAAAACCGGCCCGTGAACAAAACGTTACTGGAGTCTCTTTTTTTGTCGCCAAGACCTTGGAACATCTCACCATAGAATACATATGGCTAAATACAGGTGTTTTGGTAGATAACTTGTTTAATTGCCATCCGACGAGGAATTCCCGAACCAAGCCTATGACATCCTCGCTTTCAGCAACATTCTTAATGGCCAGAGAGGCATTTCCCGAAACCAATTTCGCCGAAGAAACTGTCCCTTGCACTCCCGATCCCAAAATCTTTAGAATATTGATGTAGTGTCGGTAGATTTGAGGTGTGGTCATAACCGTGCGTAGACTGGCTAGGGAGGCAAAAATATTCTTGATACCGTCGAATACTGACGGATCATCCCATCTCTCACTGAGAAGTTTCTCCAACTCTGCGTGATTCACATTATCGAGACCGAAAACTATATGTTGAGTTGTTAAAGGACTCTGTGAAAAACTTTTTTCCTGCTCTGTGAGATAATCATCGAAATTACGTCTTAAAATTTCGAGCTGTTGTTTTTCCTCCATAATTAAATGATGGATTCAACCTACTTTGTTTTAAAAGGAGAAGAAATTGAAAAAGTTCAAGAAAAAATATCTGAATTAGTTTTGACCCCAGTTCTGCCAGTCTACCATCTCCCATTCGACAACTTTCCAAAGGGTTTTCTTGACGGGGGACTCGTTCTAGCAAATTTAGACGCCCTATTTAATTTTACTGGGTTGGATTGGGAAGGAAAGGAGGCAAGCCCGTTAAATTTTCCTTCTTTCCAAGTGAGTGAAACATTTGGAAAATTGTTCTGGGACTTGGGTAGAACTCCATTCAGAGGGAGTACTGAATATTGGCTATGGAGGAATAGGAATGCAAAAGTTCTAACTGAAGATAATATTGATTTACTCAACTTTCGAAGTGATATACTCCTCTACCCCAATGGTAATATTTTTGTATTCCCTATGTATGATTTCATTCAACCAACTGAATCTTTGAACAAAAAATGGCTTGAATATTTACTCACCAGGAGCCAAGATTTTCCAGATCTAATTGGGAGCACCGACTCACCAACAAATTTCAGTGACTTTTATTACCAAATGTCGTTAGTCCTGCTTCGTGGGATGACCAGTTCCTGGTTCTTCTTCTCTCTGCCTGACGATTCGAGAGTTGAAGAACTCCTACAAATGGTTCAAGTGGTTTGTTCTTACCTAACTGTTGTGCGCATCGTTTCTAGCCCATACCCCTTCGTGGTTGGAAAACTACAATCTACTGGTCCGTTCAACAATATTCTCCAAGAGGTCGAGAAAATTTCTTTGAAAGGCGAGAGACCGACAAAAGGTGAGATTGATTTCGAACCGTTACCAGAAAAGTTTTACAATTTGAAGAGTTTGAGCACCGTTTGGAGAATTCCTGCTGAAAGACCTTTGAAGTCATAAAGTATGTTTACTTGGTAGCTTACCAATAATTATTGGTAAAAAAATAGTATTTTTTAAGTAGTATAAGTCCTAAAAACTTTTGGGTGTGGTAATTGTTTGTTATCTACCGAATGAGTCCTAAAAACTTGTAATGGACTTCTCTCACCCATAGCATAATCCGCCTGGAACCATGTCTTTTCTTTTCCAAATGGAATTTTATCAGGCAAACAATAGTAAATGATACCAGCACGGAGCGTTATTTGCACCAATTCACTCTTTCTAACCATGTTCAGCAAGGTGTATTCTAGGAAAAAGTCTTGAACGGTTTCGCCTCTTGCCTGCAAGTGTCTTTGGATTGTGTCTTTCTGCTGGGGACAGGATGAGAGCTTCAAAAAGCTCCAAACCATTATCCTGACAGACATTTCTCCAATGAATGGAAGATATCCTCAAAATTTTTATGACCACTGGTCTAACTGCCTTAACCACACTAAGAATTCTTAGTGTTTTTTTGACACAATTAATTGCCGTTTCCGCATCCACACGAACCGTTTCGGTTCGGGAGGTTGTTCTGTCGCTGCTGAGTGTTGTTCTGTCGCTGCTGATAGACCGCAGCCCCAGAGTTGTAGACATTGGGGTTGTTCTGATAAGGTGTGGGAACGTTGTTACCCGCACCGCCTCGAGCGCAAGCAGCGCCGTTGTTCACACGCTGGGCATAGTTGTTGTTGTTGCCAGCGGGGTAGTTGTTGGCACCGTAATTGTTGGCAGCGGGGTAGTTGTTGGCACCGTAATTGTTGGCAGCGGGGTAGTTGTTGGCCGCAGGGTAGTTGTTGGCACCGTAATTGTTCGCGGCGTAGTTTCCTTGCGCGTTGTTATACACTTGGGGGTAGTTTGAATTGACATTGCCAGAGTAGGCGTTGAGACCACCGGCAGAGTTAGAACTTCCGTAGAACGACATTTTTCTTTTATGTATGTTAAATATTTTTTTATTAAATTAAAGATTTCGAAAATGGCTTGTTCGACATGTCAGAAGAAAAAGGATCACAAGAAGAAGGATCACAAGAAGAAGGATCACAAGAAACATAAGTCAGACGATGAGAAACATCGCCACGAGGAACATCGCCACCGAGAGACCAAGAAGGTGGAGAAGAAGGCTGACTGCGGATGCAATCGTTAGCAGACTGCTTATTTTTGGGGATTGGTCTCTCTGAATTTTCGTCGAGAAAATGAAAGTCATTGGTCAAATCATCAGAGACATCAACAGGCAAAAACAAAAAGAAGAATTTGTAAAAAGAATATGTTTTGAGTTTCCGGGAGATGGTATTGAAGAAATTGAGATGCGAAGAAAGTTGATTCGCGGATGTAGGGAGATAAAATGGAACAGAACATTCGAAACGGACATGTTGTGTGGATGTTCCTCATTATCAGGGGGTTACAAACAGGTTCAGTCCAGATTTAGCTCACTCTTCAAGATTACGGAGCTTAATCAAATTGTAGTGTATGCTAAGAATACCAGTGGTCATTATCACGTCAATCTCAACCTGTATTTGGTTGATGATGGGAGATTGTATTATAAAGCCGAATTTCTAAACAGTCACTTCGGTATTATTGATATCTTTGTTTCTGGTGAGTATTTCTTGGAACTTCAAATCTGTAAACTCCCAGACAAAGAGCTCGATCTCGAACAAATAAAAATTCGTCCATTCATCATTCTATCCAGAAATTAATTTCAGTCTATTTTTCCAAGGATTCTTGGAAAAATATGTGGCCCTAACGCCATGACAAGTCTGTTAAATTCTTCATAACTACTTTTGGATCTTTTTCGGGATCAATTTCGATGTATCTCTTCGAATCGAAGCCTGTTTGCTCGTCCAAATACCCTTTTGGGTTTTGGAGCAATAAAGTCTTCTTCCCATCCTGTCTCTCCCGATATTTGTTGATAAAAGTGTGTGAATGTCCACAAATAAACACATCCGCCTTGTCAAACAAATGATCCATCGTAGTATTGTAGTATCTGTGGAACGTTCCTTCTGCTTGGTTTTTCGATCTAGGAGAATTCTTCCAAGAATCAGTCATGAACTCTAGACTCACCGGATAGTGTGTCACAACAACTCGTGCCGTTGCTTTGGGAGGACTTTTTAGTGCGTCTTCCAAGAAATCTCGATCCTGTCTGTGTAAAAATTGCGTAATTTCCCATCCGTAGCCAAACTTCTGATTAACAATCTTATAATACTGTGGTGGAACATTCGACCATAGAGTAGTTCCAATGAATTCAACATCATCAATTATTATCGTCTCATTTTGTAAAAAATCAATTCCAAAACTTCGAATCTGCTTGTCAACCTCATAGAGAGAGTGACTGTTATAAACATCGTGATTCCCCCTAACGAATATTACCCTCTTAAATCTCCTTTTTGCTTCTTCGACGTATTGAATAACTGAATTGGTGAAAGGGTTACCCAAATCACCAGCGATGATCAAGTTCTGGACATCGTGATTTTGCGGAGGCAGATACTGCGTTGGTCTTCCGGTCTGATGTTCCAAATGAATGTCGGATAGCACAAATGATGTGAATACCATTCCAGGGTGGTTTACTTTGCATTTTTCGAAAAAGAAAAAGGGGTTTATTTAAAAGGAAATAAAATCATCAGAAAGTGACAATTATAAAATAGGCTAATCAGACTTCCTACCCTCGGTGTTATAAGAGATGTTTTCATCTAAAATTTTGAATCTAGCTCTTTTTGGAGTAATTGAGAAGGGTTCTCTCCCTCAGTTCAAGAAACTATGGTCTGAGAGGGAGCCTTCCAATATTTTTGACCAAAAGGTATTGCGCTATGCGATCACCAGAACCAAGGGAGAGATAGTCGAATTCCTTTTGAGTGAGGGGGTTGGATATGATTGGATTCCGGAACCAAATGCTGAGGAGAATGAGTGCCCATGCATTAATTGTGACTCTGAGAGACTTTCGGCCCATGGCATTGCGGGGCGCTTACCATTCGACTCTTGGGAATATGACGTTAAGAGAATAGTGGATCTCTTCAATAAAATAAAGTCATATGAAAATTACCAACAAATGGGGGTGTACCACGGATGGGTCGAGAATCCGGAAGTGGTTCTGGAAGAAATTGGGACATCGGCAAATGAAAAGCCAGACGCAGACGCTATTACTGGATTTATTAAACTGATCCAGGAACATTGGATAAAAGACGAGGAGAAAGAGGTTCGTTCCTTCGTCGAGAGATATCCAAACCAACTTCCGGCATTTTTGATCCAGGCCCTGCGTGCAAGGTGCCATCGTGCGGTTTCGAACCTCATTTTCCTTGGAGTGAAGGTTGAAGAGACTCACTTTCAGGAGGTATTCAGTAATGGAAATCCGGTGTTTTTCTCGCGAAGTGAGGATTACTTTGAAACTGTCCAAATCATTATGGCGTTTGGTCTGATTCCTGATCTATTGACCATGAGAGCGGCCTTCGAGCTGGGAGACGCTAAAGTATTCGCGGCAATAAAGAAGCATTACACTGGTGGTATCGAGGAAATCTTCAACTACAGCGCTGAAGAAGACGATCTACAACAGTATGGGGAGATTGCCTTGAAATGCGTTGAAGAGTCTCTCGCTGACGAGTAGCAAAGAAAATATGAAAGAAATTAGAGTATTAATTTGTGGGGAAAGCGGTGTTTCTAAACTCAAGGCCATGGGAGTTAGAGAGGTTTCAAAGTTTTACATCTACACAATGCACTACAACGGCTACGACTTATGGTTCCGCTGCAGTATGAGGTTATGTTTTCCACCCTCTACCGGCAAGAAGATTCATCTAATTCAATTAGCTAGACCTATTGTCTAGCTAGTCAAATATAGTCGGTTAAGGCCGACTCTTAACTGGAGACTCGATGGGGCATTTTCCGTAAATCCCCTTTTCAAGACTCTCTAAGGTATCGGAAAATTTCCAATTCCTTCGTAAACAATTTGGTCGTTCGAGATAACAATCCCGAATATTTTTGGCGGCATTGGAGTCTCGACTCACCAATTTTCGTTGACAAACGATGGAATCACATCGCCGAAAACCGCGAATCTCTTTATTCTCCAAATACAGCTTTGTTAGCTCTCCGCCGCAACAACTACACATCTTCGAAGTCCTAAATTCATCAATAAGTTTAATTTTGAAGTGTTTAGAACAACGCTTGAACGCATCAGTCGTTGGAACGGCTAATTCACCTGGACCGGTTGGAGCAAATTTAGCGCTTCCATAAGCGATAATCGCGCTTTTACCCATGGATGCGTAAAATCTGTCTAAGGTTCTGTTTTTGCCGATCCAAAGATGCATTCTTTCTCTTGACCATTTCAAAGATTTTTGATTATTCCATAATGTATCGTAATTCTTTGAGACAGTTTCTAAGTATTTTGTCAAATTATCGGTTTTAGGAGAGTTTTTCGATAATTCTTCTAAAGTGCTCTTATTCTTCAGATTCCATTTTTCCACTTTCTTTTTATTTTTGACCATTCCGGACTGTTGATAGTACTGTTTTCTTGTCAATTTATACTCTTTCCCATCAGAATCTACACCAAACTGAATATTAACTCTCCCTGGATCGATGCCAATGATTCTTTGTGGATTGTCTGGAAATGATGGAATAACCGAAACTCTTTTAGGTCTTTGATAATGGATACAGAGAGATACTCCGTCAGTCTGAATTAGTCTCGAAAACTCCTTTCCATTGCATTTTTTGATTTTAAAAGTATTATTCCAGTCTTCGGTTATTTCTTCCAATGAGAATTTTCTAGATGTATTTTTCGCAGGCAATAATCCGATATTAATCATCAATTCTCGTAAAATTGCACTGTCGATGGTAATGAAATGATTCTTAATTGACGCGATTGGTGCAATTGTGAAACTTTTG
>Ga0182030_10006897_pt1 | contig 23819 bp, 27 predicted proteins | sample 812S3MmetaG_FD_121299 | JGI IMG/M metagenome (GOLD analysis project Ga0182030, IMG submission 121299) | Permafrost microbial communities from Stordalen Mire, Sweden - 812S3M metaG (Illumina Assembly) | ecosystem: Environmental > Terrestrial > Soil > Wetlands > Permafrost | place: Sweden...
CTTATTCAAGAAAACGCGCTTCGATCGAAGCGCGTTCCTACAAACATCGAAGGCCCGCGCGACGCTACCTGTCTTGAAGGTAGCAGGCGCAGGGTGCAAGGGATTGGCTGGATGCGCGTGATTCTAAGGGAGAAAACTCTACCGTCTCTGCCAGGGGATTTGCGCCTTTGGTTGTGGTTCCAGATGGCAACAAATCAAGCGGTCACGATACTAGTCTCTCGACAGACTTCTGGAATGAAAGATCCAGGCTGCGAGCAGGAAACAGACCAGCGCGTAGTCCAGACCGTAGGACAATGCCATGGCATGCTCAGTCCACGTGGCGGCTTCCAGGGTGGCGCGGGTGATGGTGAGGAATCGCATCTCCGATAACAGATTGGTGGATGGCAGGAAGTAGAACAGGCCGGTCTTCAGCCACTCCGGCAGAAACGTGGTGTTGGCGGCCGGGGAGACGATCTGCGCGGCTATCGTCATGAAAAGCACCACGCAAAAGGCCAGAATGGGATGCATCATGGTGGCCAGCGCCAGGCCCAGCGCGCTGAACATCGCGTAGCGCACCATGGGGTACACGATCAATTCCCAGGGCGCTGCTTGGATGTGCGCGCCGCCGATCCAGGCCAGCGCATAATTCAGGCCGATCATGATCAGCACGAAGACCAGCATCAGCAGCTGCACGCCCAAATACTTGCCCAGCAGAAACTCCCAGCGGCGCACGGGTCGCGCCAGAACGGCCAGAATGGTGCCTGAGCGCATCTCCGAAGACAGGGCATCGGCTGCCGACCAGGCCGCCAGCAGACTGCCGAAGCCGCTCACCAGGCCCATCATTGACGCGATCAGAGGCAACACGGCCGCCTGCATTTGCTCCGCGTTCTGCACGTTCCGCATGTTGCGCATTACCAGCAATGTGGAGAGCATCAGCAGCAGCACGCAGACGCAGCCCACGCAGAACAGAATGATGATCTTGTTCCGCACCAGGCCGGAGAACGTGTTCATGGTGATGGCGCGGAGCTTCATCGGTGGTCCACTTCCTTGAGAAAAAGCTCTTCCAGGGTGCTGCGCAGCGGGTTCATCGAAGTGACGTCGCATCCGGCGGCCCAGAGCGCTTCCACGGTTTCGCGTTTGCGCGCCTCGTCAACCAGAATCCGGGCGCCGTGTGGGCCGCGCTCTACCGCGGCACCCTGGCCGGCGGCCGATTGCTCAAAGCCATCGGGCACGCGGTCGGCTGCAATTTCGACACGGTTGCCGCTGGCCAGCATGTCTTCCAGGCGTCCGGTGCGTACCAGTTTGCCGTGATCGATGATTACCACGCGATCGCAAATCTGCTCCACTTCGGGCAGAATGTGGGAGCTGAGGAAGACGGTCTTGCCTTGGGCTTTCAGCCCGGCGAGAATTTGCAGCACTTCGCGGCGGCCGGCCGGATCGAGCCCGCTGGTGGGCTCATCCAGAATCACCAGTTGCGGATCGCACAACAGCGCCTGCGCGATGCCGATGCGCTGCACCATGCCGCGCGAGTATTTGCCAATCTTCAGGTTCTCATAACCGGTCAGCTTGACCTTCTGAAGCAGGTCGGCGATGTGGGCTTCGGAGCCCGCCGGGTTCCGTCCGGCCAATGCAAGGTGCAGGCGCAGAAGTTTGGGCGCAGTCAGGTATTTGTAGAAGGCAAAATTTTCCGGCAGGAAGCCGATTTGTTCTTTGGCGCGGACATCGCCCGGCGGATGGCCCAACACGCGGACCTGGCCGGAGCCGGCGAAGAAGAAACCCATCAGGATGCTGATGCTGGTGGTTTTGCCGGCGCCGTTGGCGCCCAGGAAGGCGCAGACTTCGCCCGGCTGCACCTGGAAGGAGACGTCGGAAAGCGCGGCGATTTTCTCATCGCTGAACAGGCGCTTGTAGACTTTGGTCACACCCTGGAATTCAATTGCCGCGGCCGCCACGTGGCCCTCCAAACTCCATGCCGCGGAAATTCGTCACTCCCAGTTCGCGGGCCAGATCGAAAGCCATGCGCTGCGTGAAGCCGACACTGCCCCAGGTGACTTTGCCGCTGGCGTCAATCACCGCGACAGAGGGAATGCTGCGCACGTGGAAGGCTTTGGCAGTGGCTTCGGAACTGTCGAGCACCACCGGGAAGCCGATTTTGTCCTGCGTGACGAAGTCCTCGACGGCCTGCCGCTGGTCGCCGACGCTGACGGCCAGCAGGTCGAAATTGGAATCCGCTGTGCTCGCGGACGGGTGCGCGGTGCGGTAGAACATCTGCAGCGACAGCATGGCCGGATGGCTGCCGTTGTTCCAACTGGCCCAGAAGATGATGGCCAGTTTCTTGCCGTGGAAATCGGAGCGGGAGACAGTGTGGCCGTCGAGCGCGGGCAAATGGAAATCAGGGGCCGGCTGGCCGACAACGGAGAGTTTCGTGGAACTGACGTCTAAGTCCCGTTCGAGGGCTTTGGCCCGCCAGGTAATCCAGAACGTAAAAGCCAACACCACCGCAATCGCACAGACCATGGCAGGCGATCGGCGTGTGGGCATGTCAGATTTTGATAGCTTTCGACGAAATGGGGAAAGCGGGCAGGTGGATGGCCTGCCCTATTCCCCAATTTCTAGGCGAAGGCGCGGACCGCGCTGGCTTCGTCCTCATGAACATCGAAAACGGTGTAGAGCTTGGTGATCTGCAGCAAATCCTTCACCCTCTTATTGAGGTTGAGGAGCTTCAGCTCACCGCCGCTATTGGTTACCGTGGTGAACCCGGAGACCAGCTCGCCGATCCCTGAACTATCGATGTACGATACCTCACCCAGGTTCAGCAGAATTTTCTTCTGGCCTTTGCCGACCATGTCCCGCAACAGGTCGCGCAAGGCGCTAGAGCCTTCACCCAGGGTGATGCGCCCCGCGACATCCACAACGGTCACGTCCCCGACTTGCCGAGTACTCAACTTTACGCTCACTGAAATATGCCTCCTGGCTGAACTGCGACTTTCTACTTTGACACCACGTACTTTACTAAAGTTACTTCGGTTCCGGTGGGATCCCGGCGTTCGATCTGGAACTCATCCATAAACGAGCGAATGAGGAAAATACCGCGTCCCGACGTCCGCATCAGGTTTTCCGGCGCCAGCGGGTCCGGCAAGGCGCTGCAATCGAAGCCTTCGCCCTCGTCCGCTATCTTTATGGTGTACCGCTCCCCGCTGTGGGTTACCGAAAGGCGGACTTTCTTATGCTCGCTATAGCGGTTGCCGTGAACCACCGCGTTTACCATGGACTCACGGACGGCCATTCCGATCTTCATCAGGTCGTCGTCGTCGAAACCGGCGCGCTGCGCGACACTCAGGGCGAGTTCCTCGGCACTCTCCACGCTATCGAGCGTGGAATCCAGAAGCCGTTCCACGGATTCCGGCACGTGGTGCTTATTTTCCCGCATACGTAGAACGGCCTTCGATTGCGTTCAAAGCGAACCGTAAGAATAAATTACCAGGGTTAGCAAAGTCAAGTTGAGGCTGCATGGGGAGCCTGGTCAGAACCACCCGAAAGTGCGCGCGCTCAAAGTGACCGGCGTCCCAATCCGCCATCCCGCCTCCTCAATCCCGATCCGCATTGGACTGAGTCTGGCAGATTTCGGCACTGCGGTCAAACAGCGGCCCGCAGGCTTGCTAACCAGTTCCAAACCATACAGTCTAAAGAACAGCCGAATGGAGCCGAGCGACGGTACTTATGTAGCCAGAGCGCGGGCGGGTGAACCCGACGCGTTCCGCGTGCTGGTGGAGCGTCACAGCGGGACCATCTTCCGTTTGGCTTATCGTATGACTGGAAATGAACAAGACGCCGAAGATGTGGTGCAGGACAGTATGCTCCGCGCTTACAAACAGCTGGGCAAATTCGACGACAGAGCGAGCTTCGGAACGTGGCTCTATCGGATCGCCACGAATTGCTCGCTCGACCTGGTGCGTGCCCGGAAACGGCGCGGGGAACACTTTACGCCGGCCGCCGACGCCAATGGCGAAACCGAGGATGCGGTGCTGGCGCTGCCCTCCGCGGAGCCCACGCCGGAACGCGCCACGTTGAGCGGTGAAGTGGCCGACCACATCAGTGCGGCGATGAACGAATTGAGCGCTACGGAACGCACGGCTTTCGTGCTGCGGCATTTCGAAGGGATGCGAATCGAAGAGGTTTCCCGCGTTCTGGAATGTCAGCCGGGCGCGGCCAAGCACAGCGTCTTTCGCGCGGTGCAGAAGTTGCGGCGGGCGCTTGAGCCCTTAGTGAGTGTTGCCAAATGAACCACCTATCCGAAGAGCAGCTGATCTTTCATTATTACGGCGAAGAGTCCGATGCGCCCGGCGCGGAAATGCATCTGGACGAGTGCCCGCCGTGTCGTGAATTGTACGGCTCTCTGCAGCGCGTGTTGAACGTGGTGGATACGCTGCCGGTGCCGGCGCGTTCAGCGGAATATGGCGCTGAGGTGTGGCGGCGGATCGAACATCAGATGCCGGGACGCCGCCGCTGGGCGCTGGCGGGAACGTGGCGCTGGGCGGGCGCGGCCGTGGCGCTGGCTTCGCTGGTGGTGGTGGCGTTTCTGGCGGGCCGCTTCTACCCCCAACCACGGCGCGCCATGGCCGCGGCTGCCGATCCACAACTTCGCGAGGGAGTACTGCTGGTGGCAGTGGGGGATTATCTGGAGCGGTCGCAAACGGTATTGATTGAGCTGGCCAACGCCAGTTCCGACGGACCGCTGGACATTTCGGCGGAACAGGAACGGGCAGCGGACCTGCTCACCGAGAACCGTCTGTACCGGCAGACCGCGGCGCATACCGGGGACACCGCCGTCAGCGGCGTGCTGGACGAATTGGAGCGCGTGCTGGTGGATATTGCCCATCAACCGTCCAGTATGTCCGCGGGGGATGTGGAAAAGCTGCGCGACCGGCTGCGCGGCGAGGGCATTCTTTTCAAGATTCGCGTTTTAGACGCGAATGTAAGAAACCAGAAGGAACCGAACGGGCTGGTGGGGCAGTCCGGCGGGCACAAACTTTAAGGGGATTGAAAACCAAATGAAGAACATTCGCAGCACCACCCTGATCGGCGGTCTGTTACTTACCACCGCTACTCTGGCCCTGGCCCAGACTGCGCCGCCGCCTCCCATCACGCCGGAACCGCCGACGCCCGCCGCGGCGCCGCACGCCGTTCCGGCAACGCGGGCAACCCCGTGGCCCGCTCCGGCGGCACAGGTGTTCGGTCCGGCGCAGCCAGCCGGTCCCACACAGCCGGCAACTGCGCCGCAACCGGCTACCCCGTGGCCCGGACAGCTGGACAATGACTGGCAAAACGATGTGCAAGTCGATGTGCAAACGATGTTGGACCTGCAACTCGACAAGCTCGAAAAGCTCGATCTCAATCTGAATCTCAATAAGCTGGATTGGAAGCTCGACAACAAGATGGCCGATACCCAGGAAAAAGCCTTCGAAAAAATACAGGAAATGCAAGACAGAATGTTCCTGGCCGATGGCAAACTCGGCGGGCTGGCCTTTCAACCCCAGGTGTTGAAGACTCCGACGCCGATGCCGGCAATACCGCCAATACCACCCATGCCGGCTATGCGCGGGAAGGGCGGTTCGGATGACGCCATCTACCAGCGAGGCCTGGGGGCCATCGACGCTCATCATTACGACGAAGCCGTGGAAGACTTCAACCAGGTGGTGGCGCATGGCGGCTCACGCACGGAAGGTGGTCTTTATTGGAAAGCCTACACCCTGAACAAACTGGGCCGCAGCCCTGACGCATTGGCGGCCATCGACCAGCTGCGGAAAAGCTATCCCGCCAGCCGTTGGCTGGACGATGCCAAGGCGCTCGAAGTGGAAGTGAAGCAGTCTTCGGGGAAGGCTGTGTCACCGGAAGGCGAAACGGACGAGGATATCAAGATTCTGGCGCTGAACGGCCTGATGCAGTCGGACCCGGAGCGCGCCCTGCCGCAAGTGGAGACGCTGCTGAAATCGTCGCACTCCCCGCGGCTGAAGCGCCAGGCGATTATCGTGCTGGGCCTGAACAGTTCACCGCGCGCCCGGCAGGATCTGGAACAGATCGCCCGCGGCGGTAACCCGGACCTGCAGATGGAAGCCATTCGCTACCTGTCCCGCGGCAAAGATGCCAATTACGGACAACTCTTCTCGGAAATTTACGCGGCTTCGAGCGACGTCAATGTGAAGCGCGCCATCCTGAGCAGTTATTCCGTCACCAAGGACAAGGACCGTTTGGCCCAGATCGCCCGGACGGAAAAAAATAACGACCTGCGCAGCCCGGCGTTGGGCGCTCTCGGAGAAATCGACGGTCAGCCGGAGCTCTGGCAGATCTATCAAGGGGAAACCACTCCGGAAGGCAAGGAAACGCTGCTGGGCTATATGCACCAGAACGGCAACATGGACAAGCTGGCGGAAGTGGCCCGAACGGATAAAGACGCCAAGGTGCGGATGGCTGCGATTCGCGCCATCGGATCGCAAAGGTCGGGCACGCCCAGTACGGTGCTGGTGTCGATTTACAGCGCGCCCGATCAGGATGCTCAGGTGAAGCGGACCATCGTCGGCAGCCTGGCCGGCGCCCGCAATGGCAAAGCGCTGGTGGACATGGCTCGCTCTGAAAAAGACATTCAGATGAAGCTGCGGATTGTGGAGCAGCTTTCCAACATGGCCAAGTATTCGCCGGAAGCGCGGGATTACCTGCAAGAGGTCTTGAACAAATGAGAGCGGCGCTGTGCCTGATGGCGGCTGCGTTTGCGCTGGCGGCGCAGCCCAAACTGCTGGTCAACGCCAAGGTAGATAGCCGTTCCGGCGCTTCTCTGGACAGCGAATTCAAAGCGCTGCTCGGGGCACAGCCGCAGCCGGCTTGGGTGATGTACGACGTCCCGGCGGTGCACAACTCCAATTTGAGTTGCGAGTATGTGCGCGACGGGTACGCGTCGCCGGGCGTCATTCACCTGGAACCGCCGGACCATGCCGTAATTCTGCTTCGCGTGGAAAGCAAGCGGGTAGACAAGATCCGCACCCTTTCGCCGGACTGCGAGATCGATGCCGGCGGCCTGCCGGTGCACTGGCTCACCGGTGTGCCACCGGGGCAAAGCGTTGCCCTGCTTTCGGGTTACGTACCACAGCAGGAGCTGTCGGGCATTGGCGCGGTGCAGGCGATTGCCGCGCATGCCGATGCTTCGGCGGACGCGGCGCTGGACCGCCTGTTAGCTGCCACTCAGCCCGAATGGCTGCGCCGCTCCACCGCGCAGTTGGTGGCTTCGCAGCGGGGCCGCCATGGAGTGGAAGCTGCGAAGAGCCTGATTGCCAACGACCCCAGCGAGAATGTGCGGCAGGCGGCCATCAACGGCCTGGCGCGCAATAAGGAGCCCGAGGCGCTGGATGTGTTGATTGCAGCAGCGCGCTCCGGCCACAACCCCCGCCTGCGCGCGCAGGCCATTTCCGGCCTGAATCGCAAGCCCGGCCAGCCGGTGCTGGACGCGCTTCAATTCGCCATTGCCAATGATCCCGACGTCACCGTGCGGCGCCGCGCGGTTGAGGTACTGGGGTCGCTGCCCGACGATGCCGGCGTCCCGCTGCTGATTCAATTGGTGAAGACTTCGAAAGACACGGATGTAAGGAAGCAGGCTATGAACAAGCTGGAAAACTCGCACGATGCGCGGGCGCAGGCGTTCTTCGAAGAAGTGTTGAAGTAAACTGGCGGGAAAGTGACAGACCACAAAAAGGCGATGGTCTGTCCCACCTAACGAGTCCGGCTGACGAAAGGGCTGCCGCGGATCAGGAATCGCAATGGCAAATCCGCCGCCTGAGTGATTCCGATACGCGGCGTGGCGTCAATGGCAAACTCCACGGGCCGTAGCGGACGCCGAACTACCAGGCTGCCGCGGGTGACATCGGCGCCGTTGTGCGTGCGCGTGACACCGAGCGCCATGGTGAGTTTGGACGGGCCGGATGCCAGGTCCAGATCCTTGCGCGCGGCGGGGCGGCGCCGGCGCATCAGGTGGAGTCCGGCGACCGGTTCCAGGGCGCGGATCAGGACGCAGCCTGCCATGCCTGCCGGTTCGCAAACCAGGTTGAGGCATTCGTACATTCCGTAGATGAAATAGACGTAGGCGTGTCCGGGCGGGCCGAAGATGACTTCGGTACGGGGCGTGACGCCGCGCGCCGAGTGGGCGGCTGGATCGGCGGTTCCGAGATACGCTTCGGTTTCCACGATGATGCCGGCGGCGGGGCCGTGAACCAGGATTTTACCGAGCAGATCGCGCGCCACTTCCATGGCGGAACGCGAATAAAAGGACCGCGGCAATATGGGGCCGAAGGGCATTCGTCCCTACTGTACAATGGCGGCAGATGCGGCTGTTTGCTGGGCTGGACTTGCCGGAGCAAGTGGTGGAAAATCTCACGGGCATGGTTGCGAAACTGCGGCCGCTGGCGCCGATCGCGTGGAGCGCGCCGGCGAATCTGCACATCACTACGAAGTTCATCGGCGAATGGCGGGAAGAGCGGCTGGACCAGTTGCAGCGGGCGTTAGCGGAGTTGCCGTCGCGGCCGGCAATTGAGGTGGTGATTCGAAAGCTCGGCTTTTATCCGAATGGGCGCGCGCCGCGGGTCTTCTGGTGCGGAGTGGAAGCGCCGGAACTGCCGCGGCTTGCGGCGGAGACCGATGCGGCCACCGCGCGACTGGGCGTCGACCCCGAGAAGCGAGCCTATTCACCGCACCTGACACTGGCGCGCATCCGGGAACGGCAGGATTCGAGCGGGTTCTCCCAAGCGGTTGCGGCGCTCTCCGGCCAGGAATTCGGCCGCTTCACGGCCAGCGGGTTCTTTCTCTACCAGAGCCGCTTGCATCCGGGCGGTTCCGTGTACACTAAACTTGCGGAGTTTCCTTTTACATCGTGATGACAGCACTTTTGGCGGCAGGGATCGCCTATTTCCTGGGCGCCATCCCCTTCGGCTATCTGCTGGTGAAATGGAAGACGGGCGGCGATGTCCGCGCGTCCGGCAGCGGGAATATCGGGGCGACCAATGTGTTCCGAAGCAGCCGTCTGGCCGGCCTGGCGACGCTGCTTCTGGATGCAGGCAAGGGTTACCTGGCGGTGTGGGTGGCGGGGCGGCTCTCTGGCGGTAGTGCTGCGTGTGAAAGCCTGGCGGCGCTGGCGGTGATGCTGGGGCATGCCTATCCGGTCTTTCTGAAGTTCAAGGGGGGCAAAGCCGTGGCCAGCCTGATCGGGGCGTTTCTGTGCCTGACACCGCTGGCAGCCGCGGCGGAGGTGGTGGTTTTTGTGGTGGTGGTGGCGTGGACCAGGCATATTTCTCTAGGCTCTATTGCCGGGGCAGCCACGTTTCCCCTGGCGGTCTGGCTGATCCAGAAGCCGGAACCCGCGGTGGTGGTGGCGAGTCTGGTGGCTGGGGCGTTTATCATCTACAAACATAAAAGCAATATCGAACGCCTGCACGCGGGCACGGAGAGCCAATTCACGTTTGGGGCGCGCAGGGCTTGAAGAACCTCGCAATCATCGGCGCCGGCAGTTGGGGAACCGCCCTGACGATGGCCTTGGGAGCACGTTTCGAGAGGATCCGGCTCTGGGTTTATGAAGTCGACCTGGCTGACCGTATGCGTGCGAGCCGGGAGAACGACGTTTATCTCCCCGGATTTCAGCTTCCGGCCCATATAGAAGTGACCAGCGATTTGACCCAGGCGCTGGAAGACGCATCCGTTGTGCTGAGCGTTGTGCCTTCGCACCTGGTGCGCGGCCTATATCAGCGCATGGCTCCATATCTGACTGATTCCATGTTACTTGTGAGCGCCACCAAGGGGCTGGAGAACGGGACGCTGCTGCGGATGTCGGAAGTGATTGAGGCGGTGTTATCGCCCCGCATGAGCTTGCCCATGGCCGTAATCTCAGGGCCGACTTTCGCCCGGGAAGTGGCTGCGGGCCAGCCAACTGCATTAGTAGTAGCTAGCTCCAGCCTGGAACTGGCGGAACAGATCCAAATGGCGTTTTCCGGACCCGCATTCCGGCTCTATTCGTCCACTGATACTATTGGAGTAGAAATTGGTGGTTCCATCAAGAACGTTGTTGCTATTGGCGCTGGCGTGTTGCATGGAATTGGCTTAGGGGACAATCCTATGGCGGCGCTAATCACCCGGGGATTGGCGGAGATGACCCGGTTGACGGTTGCCCTGGGCGGACGGGCGCAAACTATGGCTGGGCTGGCGGGTTTGGGCGATCTGGTGTTGACCTGCAATGGCGAGTTGAGCCGAAACCGCACGGTGGGGGTTGAACTGGCGCGCGGCAGGAAGCTGGCAGAGATAGTCCGCTCCATGAGGATGGTGGCGGAAGGCATTAAAACTACAAATGCCGCAGTGGATCTGGCCAAACGCCATTCCGTGGAAATGCCGATTGCGGAACGCATGTTTGAGATGATGTATGCGGATCTGGAACCGCGCGCGGCCATCCAAAGGTTGATGGAACGATCATTGAAGGGCGAATAAGAGCGCAACCTCTGATGGAGAAACGGGTTCAGAAAGATATGGGGGCTTACGCAGTGACCCTGGACTATGACGCGGAGTTGATGCTCCGGGTTAAAGACGGGGATGGTGCGAGTTTCGGCGTGCTGCTGGAAAAGCACCGCACGCCGGTGATTCACTTCCTGTACCGGATGGTGCAGAACTATGCGGTGGCGGAGGAATTGGCCCAGGAAGTTTTTCTGCGGGTGTACCGGTCGAGAGAGAGTTACGAAGCGAGCGCGAAATTCACGACGTGGTTATTCCGGATTGCGACCCATCTGGCGTTGAATTCCCTGCGGGACCGGAAGAACGAGAAATCGCAGGAACAGTTGGATGAAGAATCGCCGGATATGCCGGCGAGGCAGATCTCCGACCGGCAGAAGACGGTGGAGCAGAAGATGGTGTACCAGGTCCGGCTGGATGAAGTCCGCCGGGCGGTTGCGACGCTGCCGGAGAAGCAGCGCGCGGCGGTCCTGATGCATAAGTACGAAGAAATGGAATACTCACAGATTGCCAAAGTGTTGGGGTGTTCGGAATCCGCGGTAAAATCATTGCTATTTCGGGCGTACGAGACATTGCGCGCCCGGTTGGCCCATATGGCCTAGGGAAGAACGAGAGTAACTATGAACTGCCCATTGGAAACACGGCGAGAATCGGAACTGTTGGAATATACGGCCGGCAGTCTGGAGTCTGAAGCCGCCGCAGCGCTTGAGGCGCACATGGAAACGTGCACCCGGTGCCGCGAATTCGCGCAAAGCCAGGAAGTGGTATGGCAGGCGCTGGAAGCGTGGGAACCGCAGCCGGTATCGCTGGATTTCGACCGCCTTCTGTTTGCGCATATCGAGAAGGCTCCGCTCTCCTGGTGGGCGCGGCTTACGGGGTCGGTGATGCACCACGCGGTGCCGATAGCCGCAGCGGCGGGTGTGATGATTCTGGCGGGAGTGGTGCTGGAGCGCCCGTCGGCTATACCGATTGCGCCGGCGCAGGAATCAGCGCAGGTGGATGCTCTGGCTCCCGAACAGGTGGATAGCGCGCTCAACGATATGGAGATGCTGCGCGACTTCAACCATCTGGTGCGTCCCGATAGTACCGAACCGAGGATGTAACGGCGATGAACCGGTGCATTCAAATAGGAGCAGTGCTGCTGCTCGGAACGGTGGCTGGTTTGTGCGACGACCAGAAAGCGGCCGCCGAGAAACCGCCGCCTCCACCGCCGAAGCCCGCGGCAGTGAAGCCTGCGCCGAAGAAGGCGGCCAATAACAATGGCGGCGTGCCCAAGGGGGCGCAGTCGCGCCTGGTGAATCCCAGTAATCCAGCCACCCGTTTGTTCCGGATGCCTCCAGAGCAGCGCGAGCGGGCTCTGGAGAAGATGAATCCGCAACAACAGGAAAATGCGCGCAACCTGTTGAAGTGGTTTGACGGCCTGCCGAAGGACCAACAGGCTATCCGGCTGCGGCAACTGGAAAAGTTTGAGCAATTGCCTCCGGAGCAGCGCGCGGAAGTCGGTGGCCTAATCAAAGAAGCCCAGCAATTTCCTGCGCCCCGGCGGGCAATGGTCCAAGCGGCGCTGCAGCGGCTGCAGACGCTGCCGGATGCGGACCGAGACCGGTTCCTGACAAGCTCCCAATTCAAGTCGCGTTTTTCACCCGAAGAGCAGAGAGTGATCACTCGCCTGGCCGACGCGTGGCTGCCGCCGTTCTAAGCCAACCGTCACCCGCCGAAAAAGCATATAGATGGCCCGCGCCCCGCAAAGATGGGGTAAACTCATGCCTGTTCATTCCGGCAGGAGGGAGATTATGTTCACCGCGTCGATCCGATGTAAGCTTGTGCCCGTCGCACTGGGGCTGATGGGATTGCTGGCGGCGCCTTCCGCGCATGCACAGCTCTCGCAGAACATGCAGGACTGGATGCGCCGAATCAATTCCGGCGAGTTCAGCACGGGCGGCGGACGAGGCGGACGAGGTGGGGGCGCCGGACGGTGGTTGGATGGCGGGAGCGCGTACGCCGTGACCGAGGCGGCCGCGAGCGTGCGCGTCGATACCGCGACCGGGGCGCGGCAGGCCATGCCGGCGGAGCCGCCGCCCACGCCGCCGGGAGCCGGCAGGGCAACCGCGGCAGGCACGTCGGCCGACGGCGCCAAACTTTTGTTCAGCACCAACCCGCACACCGTGATGATCCGCAAGACGGCAAGCGACTATTGGGTGCTCGATAAGGCTGACAATAGCTGGCACAAACTGGGCGGGAAATCGACCGCCGGGCTGATGTTCGCCAAGTTCTCGCCGGATGGCAAGAGCGTAGCGTATCTGGGCGACCTCAACCAGGCGGGGGGCGCAGAGCCGCGCTGGAACCTCTATGTGGAAGAGGTGCACACACGCGCCATCAAGCAGCTGACTTTCGACGGCAGCGACGACATCATTAACGGCACATCCGATTGGAACAACAACGAGGAGTTCAGCCTGCTGGATTGCTTTCTGTGGAGTCCCGACGGCCGGAAGATTGCGTATTTTCAGTTCGACCAGAGCGGCGTGGAAGACTTCGCGCTGATTAACTACACGGATCAACTGTACCCGGTGATCACGAAATACAAATACCCCAAGGCGGGGCAAGTGAACTCGGCGGTGCGGGTGGGCGTGGTTCCCGCGGCGGGCGGGAAGACGGTGTGGCTGAAAACGCCGGGAGACCCGCGCAACACTTATATTCCGCATATGGAGTGGGTGGAAGACAACCAGGTGATTCTGCAACACATGAATCGCCTGCAGAATACCAATACGGTTTACCTGGCGAATCCGGAAACCGGTGAACTGCAACAAATGTTTCAGGACAAGAATGACACCTGGGTGGAAGTGAACCGCAATCTCAAGTGGATCGAAAACGGAAAGCGGCTGCTGTTCACCAGCGAGCGCGACGGCTGGCGCCACGTGTATGCCGTCACGCGCCAGGGCGGTGCCCGCCTGGTGACCAACGCGCCTTTCGACATGGTCTCGATTGCGGCGGTGGATGAACCGGGGGGCTGGTTGTATTTCATCGCATCGCCGGAGAATGGGACTGAGCGATATCTCTACCGGTCGCGGCTGGATGGAACCAGGACGGAACGGGTGACTCCCCAAAACCAGCCCGGCACTCACACGTATAACATCTCTCCCGATTGTCACTGGGCGTTTCACAGCGTGTCGAGCTTCGATTCGCCGGGGCAATCCGACCTCGTGAGCCTGCCCGACCACAAAGTGGTGCGGGTTCTCAACGACAACGCAGCTGAGAATGCCAAAGTGGGGCCACTGATTGCGGGGCGCACTGAGATGGTGCACATTCCGGTGGGACATGAGACGACTATCGACGGCTGGCTGATCAAGCCGAGTCACTTCGACCCGAGCAAGAAATACCCGATCATCATCAACGTTTATGGCGAACCGGCGGGTTCCACCGTGACCGACAGCTGGGGCGGCGGCCACCTGATGATGCTGGGCCTGGCGGACGATGGCTATCTGATCGCGAGCTTCGACAATAGCGGCACGCCGGCGCCCAAAGGGACTCACTGGCGGAAAGTGATCTATGGCGCGGTGGGAGTGCTGGCGTCCGACGAACAGGCGGCAGCGTTGCGCGGTCTGGCGGCGACGCATCCTTATGTCGATCTGACGCGCGTGGGCGTCTATGGGTGGAGCGGCGGCGGTTCGATGACGCTCAACCTGATGTTCCGCTATCCGGATCTATATTCGGTGGGTGTGGCGGGCGCTCCCGTGGCGGACCAGACGCTTTATGATTCCATCTACCAGGAGCGCTATATGGGTCTGCCGGCAGATAACGTCAAGGGGTACCACGACGGTTCTCCCATCAGCTTCGCCGAGGGATTGAAGGGCAAGTTGCTGATTATCCATGGGACTGGCGACGACAACGTACATTTTCAGGGAACGCAGCGGCTGCTGAACCGGCTGATCGCTTTGAACAAGCAATTCCATTTCATGGAGTACCCGAACCGCCGGCACGGAGTGCAGGGCTCGGATCCCCTGCACCTGGACACACTGCGCTACAGTTTCTTCGAGGAGTATCTGCCGGCGGGTCCGAGGTAAGCGGCAGAAATGGAATTGTAATAATTATCACAAAGCGCAAGAACGCGGGCCGCGGTCCGGGCTCAGTCTGGCCCGCGAACTGCAAATACGGGAGATAAGATGAGATTACCTATGAAACAATTACTCGGTCTAACTGCAATATCACTGATGCTCACGGTGGCCGCCTACTCACAACAAAAAGGAGAAGTCAGGCAACCGGCAAAACCCGCCGCAGCTCATCAGGACGTTGGTGGAGGTCACATTCCCGCACATGGTCCAGCTCCGGTGAAGGCTGAAAAACCAGGCAAAGCCCCGGTGGAAGCTCCCAAGAGTTTTGTCGACAAAGCCGGGCATCCGGAGGCTCCGCACGTCCACAACAGCGGCGACAAGTGGGAGGGGCACGCAACCGGTCCCAACGATGCGCGCTTCCACCTGGATCATCCGTGGGAACACGGTCATTTCGCGGGCGGCATCGGCAGGGATCACGTCTGGCGCCTGGCAGGCGGCAATCCTTCGCGGTTCTGGTTCGGAGGCTTTTACTTTAGCGTCTCACCCGTGGATATGGGTTTCTGCGGCGACTGGCTTTGGGATTCCGACCAGATCGTGATTTACGACGATCCCGATCACGTTGGCTGGTATCTGGCCTTCAACGTCCGGCTAGGCACTTATGTTCATGTGATGTATATGGGGAACAGCTAGAAGGCGGAAAGAGCTTTCAGCGGGGGTGGGGCTGGTATTTGCCGGCCTGAGAGGCCAGGAGTCCAGTCCCACCTACTTCACGGTGAGCTCGAAATCCAGTTCAATCACCAGCGCGTCAGCCGTGACTCGAATGGATGGCACCTGGAAGCGTCGCAACTCGCGCTTGTAACCAGGCTGGCCGGTGGTGTCTTCCAGGAGTTTCTGCGCCACGCTGGCCAGAGGATATTTGAAATCGCGCGCCAGCGACGGGCCTAGAACGGCGCACACGCGCCGGATGTAATAGCCGGACTTTCCTTCGCCTGCCGCGGTGACGCTCTCGAGCACCAGATTGCCGTCATGGTATTGCGGCGTTGCGGTGACGACAACAGTGAAAGCATCGCCCAGTCCGACGCACTGGCCCAACATGTTGAGCGAACTGCGGCCGGTGAAGCGCGCGCGGATGCGCAGATGGCCTGCATCGCCTTGAATCTGCGGCTTCTCCAGATAGGCGAAGTTGCATTTGTTATTCTTGTCGCCGTGCAAATAGCGCCGGCCGTCCTGAGTGAAGACCTGTTCGGCCAGCATGCGCTCCAGCGCGCCAAATTGCAGATGGAGTTCCACGGCGCGCGCCGGCTGGCCGCACCACGCGGCGCAGAAGATGGCGGCGAGTAACTTAACGTATCGCATCGCCCGGCTCAATAAAGACGGCAAATTCGCTGACTACCGGGCTGGCGGAAGCCGTCACCCGCAAGCGCACGCGATTGGTTTCGACAGGCTTTGCCAGGCGGATGAGGCGCCGCGCTCCAATGCTGGCGGCCGTGGCCAGTGGCTGCCACACTCCATCGGACCAGCGGTCGAGCGTGACCCCGTCGATGCGCTGCCCCAAGCGGATGTCCTCACGGATGCGAATGACGCTGAATGTCACGGGGCGGCCGAAATCGATAACGGCTTCGGGTGTGAGCGAGCGATCATTGGTGGCCCACGATGTGTCTGTGCGGCCATCCACCAGATTGGCGGCGGCGTAAGCCCGGGCGTTGCCCCGCACATCGGAGGCCGTCACTTTGGCCTTCGCCGCCAGGTCCCGGGAAAACGTGGCGCGCCGGTAGTCACCGAACGCGGTGAGCGAGCGAATGTCCTCGGCTTCGAGCAAGCCATCGCGGTTGGGCGGAACGTTGAGCAGCAGGTTGGCGCCGCGGCCCGCCGAGTTGTAATAGAGATCGATGAGCTGCGCGGGGGTCTTCACGCGCGCGTTCTCGGCAGGATGCCAGAACCAGCCGGGCCGGATGGAAACATCGCACTCGGGCGGCAGCCAGTGGGATCCGTGGCGTGTGCCGGTAGGCGATTCGCGCTCGCGCACGTCACCGGGCGAAGCCGGGCCGCCGGTTGCGCCTACTGGATCGTAGGCGGCCCAACAGGGATCTCCGGCGATGCCGCGTTCATTTCCCACCCAGCGCACGTCGGGTCCAACGTCGCTGAAAATGGCCGCGCCGGGCTGGAGTTTACGAATCAGGTCCCAGGTGTGGGGCCAGTCGTAGTAGGTCCGTTTGTCGATGGTGCGTTTGTCTCGGGCGCCGCCGTAGAAGCCGTCGCCGCCATTCGCGCCGTCGTGCCAGACTTCAAATACGGGACCATAGCCGGTAAGGAGTTCCGTAAGTTGCCGGCGGTAGATTTCGATGTAAGCGGGCGTGCCGTAGCTGGCGTTATTGCGGTCCCAGGGGGAGACGTAGATGCCGAAAGAAAGTTTGCGGCGCGCGGCGGCTTCGGAAAAACTGCGCACCACGTCGCCCTGGCCGGAACGCCAGGAGCTGCCGCGGATGGAATGATCGGTGGTTTTCGTAGGCCACAGGCAAAAGCCGTCGTGATGTTTGCAGGTGAGAATCACACCGCGCATTTCGGCGGCGGCCAGCGCATCGACAATGGCATCCGCGTCGAACTTCGCGGGTTGAAAAATGTTGGGGTCCTCATCGCCGTAGCCCCATTCCTTGTCGGTGAAGGTGTTCACCGTGAAATGCAGGAAGGCGGTGGTCTCCAGATTGTGCCAGCGGAGCTGGCGCTCCGTGGGAAGCGCTCCGTAAGGCGCGGGCGCGGCGGGTGTGGCCTGTGCCGGCCAGGCGGCCAGCGCTGCGGGCGCCGCGGCCAGAATAGTGCGCCTGCTGATCATTGTCCGATCATGGCCGGTGGTTACTTGCGGCCTTTGGTCTTTGCTTTCGGTTTGGCCTCGGCTTTCACCTTGGCCTTCGCTTTAGCTTTGGGAGCTTCGACGGCGGGTTCCGGATCGGGTTCGGGCGTGGCTTCCACTTCAGGTTCTTCTATAACCAAGGCGGCGGCTTCGAGATCGATTTCCGTTTCGGCTTCCGCCTCCAGGGCCACTATCTCATCCGGATCTTCGGGCACCAGACCCACATCGCCGGCATCCGCCGGGCTGACCTTCTTCAACACCTCAGTAAACAGAGCGGCCTTCCGCAGATCGACTTTGGGAGGCGGCGCCTGTTCATGGCGGTAATCGTGATCGCTGTGGCAGGTGCGGCAACGAACCTTCGCGGGTGCGGCGTTGATTACCGAAACCACCGCATGATTCATGACACGTTTGCACCGCACGCAAAAATCGTCGAGATCGTCACCCAAGCGGATATCGCGCAGCATAAGGATCTCCTAGCTGAGGGCGGATTCGGCTCCCTCGGGGACAGGCGGCGCCTCCAGCGGTTGTCTGAGTTCCGGGATCAGCCACTCGGCCGGCTCAAACCCCACATACTTACATACCCTCAATTGGCCGTCACCAGTCTCCAGCAGGTCACCCACCATCAACGGCCGATCCGATTCGCGCAACACTTGCCACGCGTCGTATTCATTGCGGGCTTCCACCTGGCTGCCGGGTTCGTAATCGCGGGGCTTGAGCGAAACGCAGCCGGAAAGATGCGGAGCCAAACGGAATTGCTGCCTCGGCGAATCCTTCATCCGATAGATCCGATAGAGCGGCATAGACGAATATTGTAACGGATGTCGCTCGCCGGAGTTGGAGGCGGGGGTGCCGTTACTATTGCAGAAACGGGGAAGCGGGATGAAAGCGCACTTCCCCAGCTAAGATAGTGTTGGAGAACATTCTTGAAGAAGCTGCTGTTGTTCCTGCTGCTGGCGGCAGCCTTGGGTCTGATTGTCTGGGGCACGCTGCGCAAGAGTGCGCCGCCGGCCATCAGTTTCGTTCGCGTACACAGTGAGGCGCTGGTTAGCACGCTCTCTACCAACGGCAAGGTGGAGCCGTTCGAATGGCAAGCCGTGCATGCCGAAACCAAAGGCATGGCCGGACCGGTGAATGTTACGGAAGGCGGCCCGGTGGAAAAGGGCGCTGTGCTGGTTGCCGTCACCGATCCGACGGCCACGGCTGAGCTTGCCGCGGCGCAAGCCAAAGTGGCGGAGGCGCAAGCCAACCTGGCGTCGCTCGAAAGCGGTCCCAAGCCTGCCGAGGTCGCCGAGATCGACAACGCGCTGGCGCGAGCCAATGTGGAACTCCAGCAGGACGACCGCGAACGCGCCGCGCTGGAACGTCTGGCCGCGCAACAGGCCGCGACCGGCGTGGAAGTGACGGCCGCGCGCGACAAAGTGGAGACATTGCGCGTGCAGATTGCCGGTCTGCAGAAGCGGCGCGGCACCCTGCCGGCTGTTCCGGATGTGGCTGCAGGGCGGGCGCGGCTTCAGGATGCGCAGGCCTCGGTGGAACTGGTGAAGCGGCAGACCGCGCAGAGCGAGATCCACGCGCCCATCGGAGGAACGGTGTACGGGCTGGCGATTCGCCAGGGTACTTACCTCAATCCGGGCGACTTGATCGCCAACATCGGACTGATGAACCGGCTGCGCGTGCGCGTCTACATCGACGAGCCGGAACTGGGGCGCGTCGCCAAAGACCAGCCGGTCACCATCACATGGACGGCGTTGCCGGGCAAGAAGTGGCAAGGCGTGGTGGAACGGATGCCGACGACGATTGAGACGCTGGGCTCCCGGCAAGTGGGGCAGGTGATCTGCGTGATCGAAAATCCGGGGCGCGAACTGGTTCCGGGAACCAACGTGGATGCGCAGATTCGCACGGCTTCCGTCGAGCATGCGCTGACCATTCCCAAAGAGACGCTGCATCATGACGCGGCGGGCGACTTCGTTCTTCTGTTGAAAGGCGACACCGTGGAACGGCGCGCCGTGACCACCGGCGTTTCGAGCGTCACGCGGGTGCAAGTGGCGGACGGGCTGGCGGAAAGGGATTCCATAGCCGTGCCGTCGGATGTACCGCTGAAGGCCGGGGACCGCGTAGCGCCGGTTGCGGAAGCGGGGAAGTAGCGGTTCGGCCAAACGAGCGAAACTGCTGGATGGGCAGGCTAATCAAGCGTGCCCCGCCTAGGCGCCATCAGTTTCTTGTTGTTTTGTAAAGACTCGCCCCGGCGTGGAACCTCAGACCACTCCCCACAATCTAAGTGAGTAGGAAAGGAGATTTCAGATCATATGTTTACCATGTGGAAAACAACTTTCCGAACTATTGGGATCGGAATGGCGGCAAGCGCACTGGCACTGGCGGCCCCGGGCAGCGGTGGCCGCCCTGGTGCGGTGAATTATGTGGAGGGACAGGTCAGCCTGGCGGGCCACGCACTTGGTTCGAACTCCATCGGTCCGACGGAAGTGCAGCCGGGCCAGATACTGGAAACGGGGCAGGGCAAGGCAGAAATGCTGCTTACCCCCGGCATCTTTTTGCGGCTGGCCGACCAGAGCGCGGTCAGAATGGTGTCGCCCTCGTTGATCGATACCCGCGTTGAAATTGTCCGTGGGGAAGCCATGGTGGAGGCCGATCAGGTCTTGCCGGACAATCATCTGGTGATATCAGACCAGGGAACCGACGTGCGGATTCAGAAGAACGGCGTCTACAAATTCACCGCCGCCCCGGCGACGGTGTTCGTCTACGATGGCAAGGCCGAGGTTTTGCGTAACGACCGTGCCACCGAAATCGGCAGGGGCAAGGAACTGGCATTGGCCGGCGATGCCAAGCCCTCTGGCTTTGACCGCAAGAGCGGCGATTCGCTCTATCAATGGAGCGATGTACGCTCCGAATATCTGGCGGAAGCCAACCAATCTTCGGTGCAAATGATTGTGGCGGGTGGTCCGGGCGCGTGGTGGTACGGCGCGAACTGGTATTGGAACCCCTGGTTTGATTCGTGGGCTTTTGTTCCCGGGAACGGCTTGTTTTATAGCCCCTTCGGGTTCGGTTTCTACTCGCCGGTCTATTGGCGCTCATACCCGCCGCTTCGCTATTTCGTGCGGCCTGGCGTGACGGTCGCGGCGGCGCGGGTTGCCGGCGCGAATGTGCGGACGAATGCCGCGCCGGCCGTGCGCGCTCCCATGGGCGGCGGAATGCGTATCAGCAGCGGCGCGCGTATGGGTGGCCGCCGCTAGGATTGTGATCTCGATTTCCTCTCGATTTGTTTCCTTCCCCCCGGGATTGAGCCTCCCGGGGGATTTTTTGTTGGCGATTGGCTTCTTGTGGAAAGCGCCGGGCCGCACGCCGGCGACGCCGGCAGCAGCAAGTAGCCGGCACAGCGAACAAGCGGGTATAATGACCCGATACGCGTGTGGTTTCCGCCCGCGCAACAACCGAGGCTGGGACGAGGAGGGAATATGTGCGATCAGGACCATTTTGAAGAGGACCGCCTGGAGTACGAGGCTCGGGGTCTGGTGACACGGAAGCAATTCGGCATGATGTTGGGAGCGGGCATCGCGATGCTGCTGCCGCGAGTGGCCAATGCCGTCACGGTGACCGAATCGGAAGTCAACATCACGACGCCGGACGGCACGGCGGACTGCTACTTCGTGCATCCGGCGAGCGGGACCGCGCCGGGCGTTCTGATATGGCCCGACATCTTTGGTCTGCGGCCGGCGTTTCGCCAGATGGGCAAGCGGCTGGCGGAATCCGGATATTCGGTGCTGGTGGTGAATCCGTTCTACCGTGTGAAAAAAGCCCCCACCGCGGAAAATGGCGGCGCCACTCCCATCGCGCAAGTGATGCCCTTGGCACAAGGCCTGAACGAGACCACTCAGACGACAGATGCCAAGGCCTTCATCGGATGGCTGGACACCCAAGCGTCCGTCGCCAAGAACCGGAAGATGGGCACGCAGGGCTATTGCATGGGCGGTCCGATGGCGTTTCGCACCGCGGCAGCCATGCCCGGCCGGGTGGGAGCCGTCGCCACATTCCATGGCGGCGGACTGGTGACCACGGCGCCCAACAGCCCACACCTTCAGGCCGCTCAGAGCAAAGCGCAGTTCCTGATTGCGATCGCGGCCAATGACGACGCGCGGTCCCCCAACGATAAGACGGCGCTCAAAGAGACGTTCGAAAAGGCCAAGCTGCCGGCGGAGATTGAGGTGTACGAAGGATCCGCCCACGGCTGGTGTCCGCCGGATTCCACGGTCTACAATGAGCCGCTGGCCGAGAAGGCATGGGCCCGCTTGCTGGTGTTGTACGGAAAAGCGCTGAGCTGAAGGCGGCCATTCAAGCTGCGCCAGCCTCGTGGACGGCCGCCTTTTCGCAAACTCACGATATGCGCGCTTAATCCCGCGTTCCCGTCGGAAGCCCCAACCCTGCCGGCGGGCGGTGCTTGGTCATGAATTCCAGCCTGGCGGCATTCACTTTTTCCACCGTAATTTTGTCGCCAAAACTGATGTATTGCTGGTCCGTGGCCGACCAAGCCGGCCACTTGACGTCGGGCGTGGCCGGGTTGCCGGTCCTGGCAAATGCGATGATCGAGGCGGTCATCTTCTGTGACAACTCTCGATCCCAAGGCGTCCAGTTTCGCGTGTCGCGGAACATGTTGTACGCGTCCTGCGTGCCAAGGAAGTAAGGCATCTCGCTGGTGTGATAAGCCCCGACGGTCGCCGTGTCCTGATCGGCGATCTTCACTCCGGGTACATAAGGATGCTTGCGGGCAAACACCATGATGTAGGCCTGCGACTTGTTGTACTTTGCCTGCATGCTGGCGCAGCCGCATGAGTTCAGCAGGCCGGAAGCGTCATTCGCCGCGGTCTGGGCCATCGGCAGGATGTCGGCATCGGTCGATACCGGGTAGAGCTTCAAGAACTCGTCGGCCGAGTCGCCAAACGTCTTGGCCGCGGCGGCCTTGTATTCTGCCACGGCCTTAGCCTGCTTCAGCGCGATGGAGGCTTCGTCGTGGGTGAAGCTGGCGATGATGGGAACATCGTTGAACTCATGGGCGGCCAGAATGTCGGCTTTCTTCTTCGGCGCGAAGTAGCCATCCATCACGCCGCCTGTGCGGAAACCGGTGACCGACGCGCCTAACTGGCTCTCCGATTGGACGGCCAGGATACGATCGGCCGGAACCTGGCGCATGTCGTCCAGATTATTGGCCTTGAGGGCCTTCTGAATATCCAGCCCGGTCTTCTCGGCGGTAGCGAGCGGGGTGTTGTCTGAAGCCCAATTGCAGCCGCTCCACATGATGGCGCCGCGGAACAGGCCTTTGGATAAGGGGCTGAAGGTCTGCTGCACCACCGAACCGGCGCCGGCCGATTGTCCGGAAATAACGACCTTGGTGGGGTCGCCGCCGAACTTTGCGATGTTGCGCTTGATCCATTTCAACGCGGCGTTCTGGTCCAGGTAGCCATAATTGCCGGAGTGGCCGCCCTGTTCTTTGGTGAGTTCGGGGTGCGCCATGAAGCCCAGAATGCCGACGCGATAATTGAAATTAACGAAAATGGCGCCGCGTTTGGCCACCTGCTCGCCATCGTAATTGGCCATGCCGGAGGAGCCGATGGTCCCGCCGCCGCCATAGATGAACACAATCACCGGCAGATTGGCCCCAGCCTTGGCGGTCGCGGGAGTCCAGATGTTCATATACAGACAGTCTTCGCTGCTGGCTTCCTCACCGAAATAGTGATTGATGTTGTGCGGGCGAAGGACCTGGATACACTCCGGCATCTTGCGGTCGGCATTATAGACGCCCTTCCACGCTTTAGCGGGCTGCGGCTCTTTCCAACGCAGTTCGCGCACCGGCGCCGCGGCGAACGGCACGCCCAGGTAAGCCTTCACTCCGGAAGGCAGCACTTTGCCTGCCAGGTGTCCGCTGTCGATCGCGACCGGATCGCCAGGGATCTTCGTATCGACAACCTGCGATCCCGCGGGGAACAGGAAAATCACTGTGGCGCAGAGCGCCGCGGCCAAGACTGTTGTGAACTTCATCTCCACCTCTTAGATCGTCCACCGGATTTGCCGGCGGATTCCAACCAAACGAGATTCTGATGGTCTGTGTCTGTTCCTAACCCGGATCAGCAGGCCTGAATCTAAGCCTGAGCTTACACCCCATTGATGAGAAGGGTCAATGGAGAAGGCTCGGCCGACCCTCGCTTCACCAGCGGCCGGCTGGTGTGCGTGGCACGCCGTTGACTTCGGTTTTGACCGCGTTGTTGTAGTAGCCGATATTGCCATTGTCAACGCAAAGTAGAAATGTCCTATGCCGCGCAAAGTAGAAATGTCCTGTTTTGGGGCCGAAGTGGAGAGGTTGGGTTTAGAGTGTGAATGATTCTTCGGGAGGTCGCGCTCCTGGGGAA
>Ga0182030_10006898_pt1 | contig 23818 bp, 17 predicted proteins | sample 812S3MmetaG_FD_121299 | JGI IMG/M metagenome (GOLD analysis project Ga0182030, IMG submission 121299) | Permafrost microbial communities from Stordalen Mire, Sweden - 812S3M metaG (Illumina Assembly) | ecosystem: Environmental > Terrestrial > Soil > Wetlands > Permafrost | place: Sweden...
GAGTGTCGAGGTCGGCGTCCATCGTGGCCTCCAGGTCGACGGTGTACTTGACACCGCCGACTTCGACCTCTCTGTCCTGAACCCCTTCACCACGGGGATTCCCGTGGAATCAATCATCTAGGCGCTCAGCGCCACCTTGATCGAACCCTCCTCGCGGTTGTCCATCACTTCGTAGCCACGAACGGCTTGGTCGAGCGGCAAATCGTGGGTGAACACGAGCCCGGGCTGAATCTTGCCCTGCTCGAGCACGTGCATCAGCGCGTCCATGTAGGCCCGCGACGGGCACACGCCCGGATGAATCGAGATATTGCGCATGAACGTCGACGAATAGGGCTGGTCGACCGGGCCAAAGAAGTGGCTCATCCCCAGCACCGAGACCGCTCCCCCGTCACGCACGGACTCGATCGCGCGTCCCAGCGAATCGTTGTTGGAGATCGTCTCGACGACCGCATCCGCGCCACGGCCGTGCGTCAGGTTCTTGATGACCTCGACGGCGTCCTGGCGCTTGGCGTTGACCACGTGTGTCGCGCCACTCGCCGTCCCCACCGCGAGACGATCGTCATGATGGCCCACGTGGACGATGTTCGCGGCACCGAACAGCGTTGCCGCCTGCACCGCGCAGATCCCCACCGCGCCATCCCCGAGAACCGCGACCGTGTCGCCCGGATGTACGTTGGCGTTGACGACGCCGTGAAACCCGGTGGAGAACACGTCACCGAGCGGCATGACATTGAGGTCGTGTGCGCCGTCGGCGAGCGCCTCCGGGATCACAACGAGGGTGCCGTCGGCTTGCGGCACGCGAATGAACTCCGATTGGCCGCCTTCGATTTCGCCGCCCGCGTGCGGGCCCCAAAACGGCGTGCCGAAGATCCCGCCGTGCTCACAAGAACTCTGCAGCCCACGTTGACAAAAGAAACAGGTGCCATCCGAGAATACAAACGGTGCGACCACCCGATCGCCGACCGCGATCCCGCGCACGTCGGCGCCGACCGCCTCGACCACCCCGACGAACTCGTGCCCAAGGCGCGTGCCGGGGACCATCCCGAGGTCCGCGCCGTTGTTGAGAAGGTGCAGGTCGGACCCGCAGACCCCAGCCTTGGTCATCCGCACCAGCGCATCACTGGGCTTCAAGATAGTCGGTTCCGCCACATCGTCGACGCGGACGTCTTTTGTGTCGTGCCATCGCGCAGCCTTCATGCAAGGCCCCCTTGGTCTCGTCGCAGTGGTGCGGTCGGATGCTCATCCCGAACCGCACGGATCCAGCGCCCCATTATGGCCCTCCGCCCGCACGCGCAAGCGCTCGGCCGCCGCGGGCGCGCGACGGACGAACCCGATCGGGGCGCTACAACCCGTTCGGGAACGGATTCGCCCCGAAACCGGTGTGCGCGGCGATCAGGCTCACGGCGATCCCAATCGCCGTGAGCACGAAGACGCCTCCCGCAATCGATGCGGACAGCTTGCTGTACGCGATGTGGCCGCGCCCATACCCGGAGAGCACAAAGCCACAGAGTGCCCCGCCGATCAAGCCACCCAAATGCCCGCCGATCGAGACGCCGGGAACCGTCAAGGTGAAGCCCAGATTGATCAGGATCAGGAAGCCAAGGCCGCTTTGCATGATCGCGATGCCGCGCTGGCGAAACATGACCACCAGCGCCCCCATAACCCCGAAAATCGCACCGGACGCACCGATCGTCAGGACCCCCGGCGACAGCAGCAGTGCGCCCGCGGACCCCCACAACAGACTGACCCCGTAGACGATGATCATGCGACGTGCGCCGACGTAGCTCTCGAACGCGGTACCGAGGACCCAAAGCACCCACATGTTGAAGCCCACATGAATCAGACTCTCGTGGACGAATCCCGAGGTGACGATGCGCCAGGTCTGACCGCTCGCGATCGACGGTCCGTACAGCCCGCCTTGGGTGATAATCGACGAGGGACCGCCGCCCATAATCCCGACCCCTTGGGCGAGTTCGGCGACGAAGACCAGCAAGTTGATGACCACAAGCGTGATCGTGACCGTGTTGCGTCGCCCCGAGAGCGCGGCAATTCCCCGCATACTCCGCCCGCGCTGTATCTGGGCGGCCCCCGCCCGCGTCTTCCCGGCACATTCGGGACAGCGGATACCCACCGGAGCGGGGGACATGCAGGACGTGCAGATGGGCCGCTCGCACTGCGAACAGGTCAGCAGCGTTTCCCGGTCGGGATGCCGATAGCAGTAGAGGGTCTCGGTCGTGGGCGAATCACTCATGGGCGCACCGGATCGTAGCGGGATACGCGGTCGACGACGGCGAGGTGGGTGCGGTGGGCCACCCAAGATGAGACCGCGCACCTGTAAGCTTCCCGATGGGTGTTCTGCCCGCCACATTGGCGGTCCGTGGGTATTTGGAGCACGCGCGTGCAGTTGCGCCGATTGCCACCTGCTCACGGGGATTGACGACGTCGGCCAATCGGCCTTCAATGCGTCATGCCGCCGGACTTCGCGCGTGGCGTTTTCGCAAAGCATCCGCCGGACCCACCACGACACACCAAGAGGCCGCGTATGACAGTGCCGCCGCCGCCGTTCGCGACCATGCCGCCGCATGGGCTCCCCGATCTGATCGAGCACGACGCCTGCGCACTGGCCGCATTCGTCACGCGCGACGGAAAGCCGGATCGACGCATGGTCGAGCATGCCTTGCTGGGGCTCCAGATGATGGTGCACCGCTCCGGCAGCGTTGACGGCGAAGGTGACGGCAGCGGGCTGCTGATCGACATTCCACGGCCGCAGTGGAGTCGCCGGCTGGCCGGCAACGGCCTCGATCCGGAGATCGTCCACGACCCGCGCTTTGTCGTCGGCCATGTCTTTTTCGAATCCGAGCAGGCGGCGCGCGACCAGGTCGGGCGTGTGCACGAGATTCTGGCCGAGCGCGGCTTCGAGCTGCTGTGGTCGAGCGAGGGTCTTGTCGATCGCTCGGCACTCGGCCCGCGTGCCGCCGAAACCCCGCCGGTATTCTGGCAGCTCGCCGCGCTTGCCCGCGAAGGCGGACGTCGCGCATCGCACGACTGCTACGAAGCGATGGTCCAGTTTGAGCAGGACGTCGACTGCCACGTGGCGTCATTCTCGGCCAACGACGTGGTCTACAAGGTGCAGGGCCAGCCCGAGGTGATTCCGAGGTTTTACCCGGAGTTCGCGGAGGAAGATTTCGGCGCGTCGCGGATCATCGCCCACAACCGCTATTCGACCAACACCTACCCCACCTTCTCGCGTGTGCAGCCCTTCTCGCTGCTCGGGCACAACGGTGAGATCAACACCATCGCCCAGCTGCGCGAGCAGTGCCAGCAACTCGGCCTGCCGATCACCCGCGAAGGCTCAGACTCCCAGGACCTGAACCGACTGCTGGAGGGGCTGGTGTTCGAGAAGGGCCTCTCACTGCTGGAGGCTGTCGAGTTTGTGCTCCCGCCGATCCTCGGCGAAGTGCACCGTCTCCCGGCCCACCTTCAGGATCTCTACGTGCACTTCCGCGAAGCCCTTGGTCCGTATGCCCAGGGTCCGGTGGCGCTGGCGACCCGCGCGCAAAACGAAATGGTCTTCGCCGTCGACGCCATGGGCCTGCGCCCGCTGTGGTGGGTCGAGACCGATGAGTGGTACGTCGTCTCCTCTGAGCCGGGGATTATCGAGGTGTCCAACCTCGTCTGCGACCCGCGCCCGCTCGGACCGGGAGAGAAGATGGCCATCATCCTGGACGAGGATGGTGTCCCCCACGCGTTCGAATACCCCGAGGTCCAGCAGCAGGTCTACGAGCGTGCCAAGGCACGTGGAGCGCTGCCACATGGCGAGACGCGAGCCCGTCTGGCCGGGGGTCTCGACCCGACGATCATCGCTGACGACCATAACGGCAACGCCGACGGGCCGGAAATCGACCTGAATACCCTGCTCGGCGCCGCATCGTGGATCGAATCCGACAAGCAGCAGGTGGAGTTTCATGCCGAGCGCGGCGCAGAGCCGGTCGGATCCCTGGGATGGGATGGTCCCTTGGGTCCGTTTACGCCCGTGCCGATGCCCCTGTCGGATTACCTGCAGGAAACCGTCGCCGTCGTGACAAACCCCGCGATCGACCGCGAGCGCGAGGTGGAACACTTCTCGACGCGCGTCGTGCTCGGACGGCGGCCTCCAATCGAAGGCGTCGAGATCGAGCCCCCCCAACGCTGTGAGCTGCGGATGCCAATCCTGCTGGGCGGAATGCGTCACGGGATCGGCCTTTCCGTGCCCGAATTGCGCCGGGTCGCCGTCGGCCAGGGCGTCGCCCTGTGCGAGGACGTCGTCGCCGCCTGGGGAGAGCGGGCGCTCCGCCTGGATCTCGCCTATCCCCGCATCTCGACCACGAAAGATCGCATCGCCGCACTCGCCGAGAGCGCCGTCAGCGCGGTGCGCAATGGCGCGGAGGTCATCGTCCTCCACGACATGGGAGCCAGCGGCGACACGCGCGTGTGCGATCCCATGCTGGCGGTTGCCGCGGTCGACAAGGCCCTGCGCGAGCAATACCAGCAGGACGGCAGTTCGATCCGCCGGAACGTCAGCCTGTTGCTGCAGGCCGCGGGCGTGCGCAATGTCCACGATGTCATGGTGGCGCTCGGACTGGGTGCCCAGGCGGTCATCCCATACGCGATGCTCGAGTACGCAGTGCAGGCGAACCCCGAGCCGGCAGTGGCGGCATCGAACCTGCTGCAGGCGCTCCAGAAGGGCATCGAGAAGGTTCTCTCGACGCTCGGCATCCACGAGTTGCGTGGATACGCACGCCTGATGTCGGCGATCGGGGTCCAGCCGGAACTTCTGGAGATCATCGGGATGCCCGGTTTCGTCGCCAGCGAGGGCCGCGGGCTGGGCTTTGCCGGGCTCGAGGAACTGGCCGACCTCGGCCAGAAGATCCGCGCCGGCGAGGAGAGTCACTCCAAGGTCAAGCTGCCGCGCATGTACCCCAAGGTCTGGAAGGCACTCGCACGGGTCGCCAACTCCGAGCGCGGTTACGAGGAGTACGCCGACACCCTCGAACACCTCGAGCGCGACCAGCCGGTGGCGCTCCGCCACGCGGTCGGGCTCCAGCTCGCCCCCGTGGATCAACGCATCCCCGCCGAACGCGTCTCGAGTCAGATCGGCGAGCATGGCCTGCCCTTCATCATTAGCTCGATGAGCTTTGGATCGCAGAGTGAGATCGCCTTCCGCGCCTATGCGGAAGCCGCCGCGCGCGCCGACATGCTCTCGATCAACGGCGAGGGCGGCGAGATCCCGGACATGATCGGCCAGTACCCCAAAAACCGCGGCCAGCAGATCGCCTCGGGCCGCTTCGGTGTGTCCTCGGTCCTGATCAATTCATCCGAGCTGGTGGAGATCAAGATCGGCCAGGGTGCCAAGCCTGGTGAGGGCGGCCACCTGCCGGGGTCGAAGGTCACCGCCGCGATCGCGCGTGCACGCAACGCGCAGATCGGCTCTGATTTGATCAGCCCGTCCAACAACCACGACCTCTACTCGATCGAAGACTTGGCGCAGCTGATCGACGAACTCAAGACCGCCAACCCGCACGTCAAGGTCATCGTCAAGGTGCCGGTCGTCCCTGGCATCGGGACCATCGCTATCGGCATCGCCAAGGCTGGCGCGGACGTCATCACGCTCTCGGGCTTCGATGGCGGAACGGGCGCCGCCCGCCAGCACGCACTGCGTCGCGCCGGCCTGCCATGCGAGCTGGGCACCGTGCTCGCCCACCACGCCCTCACTGAGGCCGGAATCCGCGACCGGGTCGAGATCTGGGCCGACGGCGGCCTCCGCTCCGCTGAGGACGCGCTCAAGCTGATCTGCCTCGGCGCGAACCGCCTCGGCTTCGGCACCGCATCGATGGTGGCGATCGGATGCACGATCTGCCGCGGCTGCCAGTTGGACTCCTGCCACGTCGGCATCGCCACGCAAATAGAAGACGAACACGAGGCCCACGAGCGCGGTCTGAAGCGCTTCGTGCCGCGCGAGTATGAGAGCGCCACCCAAGCGCTCGTGCGCTTTTTCACCGAGATGGGCCAAGCAATGCGGGCGCGCGCAGGCGAGATGGGCGTCAGTGACATCCAAGATCTGGTCGGCCAGGCGAACCATCTCGTCCAGGTGTCCCACCACGATCGCCTGGACCTGTCGAGCCTGTTGACGCCGGTCCGCGAGCGGGTCATCACCGCGCCAGAAGGCCAAGCCCGATTTTTCCGCGAGTTCAATCCGCCACCGCCACACCGCGCCCCCGAGGTCGCCGCAGAGCGGCTCGCGGCAGGATCCGCTCTGGCCGTCGAAGAGGAAACCACGACCGCCGCCGACCGGAACCTCGGTACCGACCTTGCTGGCATGATCGCCCGTTCCCACACCCACGTGAACAGCAGTTGGAACTTTGGCGCGCTCGGGGTTGGGACGGGCAACGGCGTGGGCGGCCAGCACGGCGGCAACGCGAACATCATGGCCGACGCCGAGCACGGTAGCGGCGATGCACCGATGGTGGATCTGGCCTTTACCAAGGGTGCGGCCGCCGGCTCCGGTTTGGGCGCGTTCAACATCGGCGGAGTCCGGATGCGTGTATTCGGTGGCGCCCAGGACGGCGTCGGCAAATGCGCGCTCGGCGGTGAGATCCAAGTCTTGAAGGCGCAGAACAAGTACGGCGACTGGGTCGGTGGCCATGTGGGCAAGAGCTTCGCCTACGGGGCCCAGCGGGGCCTGTTCTTGATTCAGGGCGACACCGATGCGCGTGCGGGCATCCGGATGTCCGGCGCCGACGTCGTACTCGGTGGGGAGCCCCGCGAACCCTTGAACGACCGCAGCGGATCATTGGCCGCGCGCGCGAACTGCAAGGGGTTTGCGTTCGAATACATGACCGGTGGCCGAGTCGTCGTGCTCGGTGACCCGGGGCCGTGGATCTGTTCGGGCATGACTGGCGGCGTGATCTACTGCCGCCAGAACCCCGACTGGAACCTCGATGGGGCCGCCATCCGGCGTCGTCTCTCGAAGGCCGCCAAGGTCAGCGTCCATGAACTCGACGAGTCCGATGAGGCGCAGGTCGCCGAATTGCTGACCAAGTACCGGCAGGCGCTGGTCGAGTCGGGCCAGGACGAGGCGGCCGCACGGGTCACGCCCTTGATCGACGCGCCGGTCGAACACTTCATCGCGCTGTCGCCGGTGACCCAGCAAGCCGACCCGAATATCTCGACCGAGTAAGCGCACCGCAACCCCCCCGGGCCGCCCGTCGCGCACGCAAACGGGAAGCCCGGGCTTCAATCGCCCCATCCGCGGTCGGCCTCCCCACCGCGGACCGTGCCGGCCGTTGGAACCGGCGATCGCACGAAGCGGCGCGCCGGTTGAGCCGAGGCGGGGGTCCGCGCGGTCGCACACCCCCGTAAACATTGAAGAGCCGCGTCGGCACGCCATATGCTCCCGTGTGAGCCGCGTCGCCACAGCGCCCAGACGCACCCCGACAGATCGCGGCACTCCGACCGGAGCGACCACTACGTGACCAGCCACCCCCGCATCCTGTTGTCGCTCATCGTCGCCGTCATCGTCATCGGGCTCGGTTCGCTGGCGGTCTGGCGATCGCTGGGGAGGTCGTACTGGGTCCCGCCCCCTGCCTCCACATTCCTGATCAAGCTGTCGTCCCCCTTGGATGTCACCAGCCCAACCGATCTGGGCCAAGGCGAGTCCAACTATTTGGGCAACCCCGCCAAGGTTCCCACCGTCTACGACATCGACGGCCAGGGCAACACGGCGTCCACCGTCGACTATCTGCACTCCCTGGGGGCGCACGTGATCTGCTACGTCCCGGTCGGTGAGTGGACGCCCTACATGTACGACGCCAACAATCCTCTGTGGGATGCACTCAAAGGACAGACCTTTCGCACGACCGACCGCTGGCTCGATACGAATCCCCAGGGGCCGCATTACCAGGCGCTGATCACCTTGATGACCGACGAATTCCAGATGTGCCGCAACAAGGGGTTTGACGCGATCCAACCCGACGGCATCGACGAGGCCGAGGGATACGGCGTGAGGTTCGACGGGGCGCCGCTGACGGTTCCCGAGGTCAACCAGTACCTGGAACAGCTGACCAATATTGCCCATTCCCTCGGGCTCAGCATTGCGCAGCTCAACTACGTCGACCAATCGGCGGTCCTGGTCAACTACTTCGATTTTGCGATCGTCGAGAGCTGCTTTACCGACCACACCTGCGCCGACGTGACCCCGTACACCGCAGCCAAGAAAGCCGTGTTCGAGATTGAATACACCGCCAACCCCTCGGCCTTCTGCGCGCCGGCCGCGGCTGCCGGTCGCGTGGCCGCGCGCTACGACCCCTCGCTGGACGGGAAGCTTCGGATTCCCTGCAGCTAGATCTCCGCGCGAATGGGCTCACGCAGGGGCTCCATTCCCGCTCTGACGCCTGCATCCTGGCGTCAGAGCGTCCAGGCCGCCGGGACGCAGTCGCGCCGCCTGCTCGCGTCGATAGCGTTCGGCCAGTCGCGCAGCCGAGCTCCGCCACGCCACGATTCGCCGCGCGCGCCGACACTTGACTCGTCGACGCAGAGGAGCACCAGCAATGTCGGGCATGCTTCGCGCAGCCTGCCTCGGGGCCATCGCCCTTGTTGCCGTCCCCGGATCGATCTCCGCCATCGCCGCGGGAGCACCCCGCCGCACGTGACCGCGAACTGCACCCTGGGCGGCACCTCGGTGATTGGCTGGCCGAACTACGTCACCGGTTCGCTGCAGCCGGAGTACACCGCCAAGCCATATCTGCACGAGACGGACCGACGCGTGGCGGAAATCGATGCCCCCATCCTGACCGTAAGGCACCGCGCCGGCCGCGGGACGCTCACCCTCGCCACTCCACGGCGCGTTCCAAAGGGGTGGCACCTCGACGAGGTCGATCTGTGGTCGCAGACGCATGGTCGCCGTCGGATGGTCAGCCTCTACCCGATCCACCTCTGCACGCGGCCCACTGCCCCGAAGCCGAAGCCCAAGCCCAAGGCCAAGCCGCCGGTGCCCACGATCAGCCTCGCGGTCGCCAACGACACCCTTATCGCCCAGCCCGACGCGACCACCGACGGCGCGGTGCGCACCGATGGGCTGCCGTCGGGTTCACCGATCGGCGTGAGCTACGCGTGCAGCACCTCCATCAGCGGCTGCGTGGGGACCGCGCCCGGCAACACCACGCTCGGCACCGCCGCGACGGCCACATTCGCCAAAGTGCTCCCGGTGGCGACTGTCCCGGCGACCGCCACGGCTGGCACGGCGAACGTGACGCTCACGATCAACAGCCGCGATACCGCCTTGAACTTCGACACCGCCCCCATCTCGGGCGTCTGCACGATCGAAGCCGACACTCAGCAAACGACGCCAGTTGTGTACTTCTGCGCCATCAACACGGCTGCCACAATCACGGTGACCAGCGCGTTCTTGCCCAAGTGAGCACCCGCCCCGCGAAAATCACCCTCACGCGCGTCGTGGGTCCTCGGAAGCGCCCGTCACGCCCGCCTTCGCGACCCCCCCGCACCGATCACCGCACGACGCGTTCAGCGCGAATGGGTCGATCAGCGGCGATGGGGTGAGGACGAGACCGCAAGAGCGTCTCGACGCCGTCCGGTAGCGGGCCCTGCGAGCCCGCGCCCGGCGGACGATCGCGGCGGGCCGCTTGCCGATCCGCCGCAGACCCCGAGATGCGACAGCGATGGCGTCCGACGATCGCCTGCCGGGGGTACGACGCAGCGGCGACATCGGCCCGACGCCTCCCGAGGGGACCGCAAACGCGCACCCGACCGCATCTGGTGCATCGGCGCCGCGGCGGTGCGGGCCCTCCCGCACTCGAGTGCAATCGGCGCCGGACAGGGTTAATGTCGTCGTATACCGCGTGCTCCGGGCGTGCACCATTGGGTCCATGCCCCGCCGCGCACCCGCGAGGCACGCGCCAGGAGGCACGCGCCAGGAGGCACGATATGAACGGTTTGATCGTCGCGATCGTCATCGTTGTGATCTTGGCTGTCGTGTATTTGTCCATGTCGGTGCGCATCCTCAAGCAGTTCGAGCGCGCTGTGCAACTACGCCTTGGCAAGCTCGTGGATGGGCCCCGCGGGCCGGGCATCATCTTCATCATCCCGTTCGTGGACCGGGTTCACCGGGTCTCCTTGCGCATCGTGACGATGCCGATCCAATCCCAGGAAATCATCACCCGCGACAACGTCACCGTCGATGTGTCGGCCGTTGCCTATTACCGCGTGGTTGACCCCATCCAGGCCGTTATCGCGATCGAAGACATCGAGTCGGCAATTGATTTCATTGCCCAGGCGACCCTGCGCGCGGTCATTGGCCAGCACACCTTGGACGAGGCGCTCACCAGCACCGAGCAGCTCAACAAACACGTCCGCGACATCCTGGACGTCCAGACCGAACCCTGGGGGGTCTTGGTCACCCTGGTCGAGCTCAAGAACATTCAACTGCCTGAAGCGATGAAGCGCGCGATGGCCAAGGAAGCCGAGGCCGAACGCGAGAAGCGGGCCAAGATCATCAGCGCGAACGGTGAGGCGCTGGCGGCCAGTGAGCTCGCCCACGCATCGGACATCATGATGCAGCACCCGATCGCGCTGCAATTGCGCAACCTCCAGACGCTCGTCGAGATCTCGGTCGACAAGAACTCGACCATCGTGTTCCCTGCACCGCTGATGAGCGCGGTCACCGACTTGGTGAGTTTCCTGACCCGCGAGGCGGCCACGGCGCGCTCGGCGCCGCCACCGATCGAGCCCGGCGTCGTACCGGAATCCGCCGCACTCGGGGACACCGCCGAGCCGTAGGCGCCGATCGCTGGGACGCCCGAACGGGGGGCACGACGCGATGCGCCGCACTCGCTACTGAGTGGAGTGCGGCTGCGCGGCGGAATCCCGAGCCGGCCCCCCATGGCCGAGGAAGGCCTTTTGACAGTGGGGCGAGCAAAAGTAGTAGTTGACGCCGTCAACCGCCGCCGACAGCGCCGTCGCCCGATCAACGCTCATGCCACAGACGGGGTCGATGGCCGGGGGTCCTGCATGCGGATCACGGCCAGTAGCACCATCGTCGAGCGCGTCGCCGTGGGCGTCGGCCGCGCCCGCACGAAATGTCTGGCGGCAGTGCTCTGAGCAGAAGTAGTAGGTCGTCCCGTCGATCTCTTCGCGCAGCGCCTTCTTGCGATCCACGCTCATCCCGCACACGGGATCCGTGGCGCCGCGCCGCAGAGTGAGAGCAAACAGGGACACGAAGATCGCCACGCCCAGGACATTGAGCACAAGCTTGTAGTCGACCCCGATCGACCCGAACAGATCGCTTCGGGAGGGACGCTCAGTGGGGATCCAACCAGCCAGGTCAAAGGCCCCGGCGACGATCAAGCCCGCGAGGACCATGGTGACGTACATCAGGGCGGTGATCCGGACGGCGTAGGCCCACCCGTAGTACTTGCGGTATACCACGAGGATCGGCAGCACGATGAGGTCGGCGAAGATGAACGCCATGACCCCCGCGAAGGAAAAACCGCCGGACCACAGCACCGCCGCAAGCGGCACATTGCCGACTGAGCACACGAAGGACGCCACAGCGATAATCGGACCGATCAGGACGTTTTCGACGATCCGAATCGGCGCCGGCGCGCTGGTCAGAAACAAGGCCTGGAAGAACCCGTTTCCGAGCAGGCCGATAAATCCCGCGAGCAGGAACCCAATCCCGATCTCGCGATAGAGCATCTGCACGTCGCCCCGGAAGTTGTGTGCGACATCCGACCAGGCATCGGCGGACGTGACACGTGTCCGCCACGTGGTCTGATCGGATTCCGCCGAGTGGTGCTGGTGGCCGGTGTCGGCGTCTTGCGCATGCCGACGGGCCCGCTCCTCGAGCCGCGGTGACACGAACAGCCGCAACATCGCCGCCATCAACACGATCATGACGATCCCGCCAACGAATTCCCCGACGGCGAATTGCCAACCGATCAGCGCCCACAGAACGAGCCCCAACTCCCACACCAAGTTCGTGGACGCAAATTGAAAGGCAAGCGCCGAGGCCGCCGAGGCTCCTTTTTGGAACAGCGATTTGGCGATCGCCACCGCGGCATACGAGCACGATGACGACGCCGCGCCAAGACCGGCCGAGCGTGCCACGGGGCGCCAGCCCGCGTTCCCCATCGCCCGCTCCACCGAGCCGCGCGGCACCCACGCTTGGACGATGGCCGAGATCGCAAACCCGAACACCAGTGCCCACCACACCGAATACGCCATTAATACGGCGTTCCAGAGCCCGTCTTTGAGCGTTGAGAGGACGATCACGTGGCTGTGGTTGTATCAGGTGCTCTGCCCGCGAAGCCCGCGGGGATTGGCAGGCCTGTCACATCGACCAACCGCCCGGGGATCGGACGAACGCACGCGCGGCACCCGCGCGTCGAGGTCCTACTCTGGAACTGAGAGGCCACGTACGCTCGCGCGGTGCTCCCCGCCCGGCGCACCGCGCGAGCGGCCTCCATCGCGAATACATCCGGGCAGTCACCCAGCAAAGGAGCGTGCGGCGATGGCGACAACAATGCGGGCCGCGGTTTTTGCGGGAGTCCGCGACATTCATCTCGAGGAAGTCCCCGTTCCACACTGCGGGCCGACCGATGCCATCGTCCGCGTTACCACCACGACGATCTGCGGGACCGACTCGCACATCTGGCGCGGCGAATACCCGGTGGCGCCTGGACGCATCGTCGGTCATGAGCCGGTCGGGGTGATCCACGAGCTCGGCGAGGCAATCCAGGGTTATAACCTCGGCGACCGCGTCGTCGTCGGTGCGATCACGCCGTGCGGGGCGTGCTACTTCTGCCAGCGCGGCGATCTGGCCCAGTGCGCAGGCTACGAGGACACCTGGGGCATGATCGGCGGTTGGCGGCTGGGAAACTCCGCCGACGGGGTGCAGGCGGAGTACTTCCGCGTCCCGTATGCGCAAGCAAATCTCTCGCATATTCCCGATGGCCTCACCGACGAAGAAGTCGTGTTTGTCACCGATATCGCCAGCACGGGCATCTCGGCCGTCGAGACCGCCAATGTCCAACTCGGCGACTCGGTGGTCGTGTTCGCCCAAGGCCCGATCGGACTGTGCGCAACTGCGGGGGCACGCCTGCGCGGCGCCGGCCTGGTGATCGGAGTTGACGCGAACCCGGTGCGTCTGGAAATGGCCAAGCGGATGGGCGCCGACGTCGTGATCGACTACACCCAAGAAGACCCGGTGGCCAAGGTCAAGGCCCTCACGGAAGGCCGCGGCGCGGACGTCGCAATCGAAGCCCTGGGAACTCAGCAGACCTTTGAGAACTGCCTGAAGTCCGTACGGCCGGCCGGGGTCGTCTCCTCGCTTGGGGTCTACGGGGACAAGATCACGGTGCCGCTGGAGCCGTTTATCTACGGCATCGGCGACATCGACATCCTTACGACGCTCTGCCCCGGTGGCAAGCAGCGCATGAACGCGCTGATGAGCCTCGTCAAAGCCGGACGGCTCGACCTGCGCCAGCTGATCACCCACCGCTTCGCCCTCGATGACATCGAGGAGGCCTACGACTTGTTCTCCAACCAGCAAGACGGCGTGGTGAAGGTCACGATCACCCCATAGCGACGCGAGAAACGGTGCGCCTGCGACGGACAGTTGGCCCGCCAGGCGCACGAGGATCCCGGGCCTGGCAAAATGCCGCCCAGACCCGTGACCTGGTTTGTGTCGTGCCCACCCTGGAGATGAGCGATGTCGGAAGCAATTGTCGTGGCGACATTTACCGCCAAACCCGGAAAGGGCGATGCGGTGGAGGCCGGGCTGCAGGACGCGATCCTGCACACCCATGCGGAGTCGGGCTGTCTGCTGTACGCCCTTCACCGGGGGACAACCAAGACCGACACCCTGGTGTTCATCGAGCGATGGACCTCCGCCGACTCGCTCGCCGAGCACGCAGGGCAGCCCTGGGTGACCGGACTCTCGGCACTGTCAGACCTCCTGACGGGGCCACCGCAGGTCGAGATCCTCCGAGCCCTGCCCGCGGGTGATCCGACCAAGGGCCGGCTCTCGCGGTAGCCACCCGCGGGCCGAACGCCCAGAACGCGCTCGGCGTGTCACCCTGTTCAGCGGTCGGAGCCCCGGCTATACCCCCGCGGCCTCCGCGGCGGCCTCCCATTCGGCTAGCGCCCACGCGATGTCCTCTTGAACCTGCCGGTGACGGTCACCGAGCTCGGCAAGCCGGACGTGGTCGCTGATCACCACAGGGTCGACGAGCTGATCATGCAGCTCGGCGAGTTCCGATTCCAGGCGCACGATCTTGGTCTCCAACTGACGCACGCGGCGTCCGCTGCCCCCCTTGGCGCTGCGCGCGCCATTGTGCTCGGGTTCAGCGGGCGTCCGGGGTTTGCGCGGCGGCGCGTTCGCCGGGGTCCCGGGCTTCTTGGGTTCCGCCGTGCGTTGCGCGGGCTCCGGTGGGCTCGGCACCGCGGCCTCGCGCTCCTCGGCGCGCGCCCGGAGCAGATCACCCCATCCCCCTTCCCGCGACACGAGCTTGCCGTCCTCGATTGCCAGTGTGCGGGTCGCCACCGCATCAATCAGCGCCCGGTCATGCGAGACCAGCACGATCGTCCCCGCGTACGCGTCCAGGGCATCCTCGAGCGCTTCGCGGCTCTCGGCATCGAGATGGTTGGTGGGTTCATCGAGAACGAGCAGATTGCCGCCGCGCGCCACCAGCAGCGCCAGCTGGAGCCGACGACGCTCTCCACCCGAAAGGTCCGCGACGCGGCGCTCGGCAAGATCGCCCGGAAACAGGAATGCGCCAAGCAGCGTGCGGGCTTGCGTTCGGGTCAGCGAGGTCTCCACGAGGATCGTGTCCACGATGGACCGATCTCCCCGCAGTTCCTGATCGTGCTGGGAGTAGTAGGACAGATCGACCTTGTGACCCACACCGATGCGCCCGGTGCTCGGCGGGCGGAGCCCGATGAGTGTCTCCAGCAGGGTCGTCTTCCCGGCACCATTCGGTCCAACGAGAGCGACGCGCTCGCCGCGCTCGATGATCACCTCGGCATCGGCGATCAGCACCCGTTCCCCGACGGCGATGGTCGCGCCATGGGCTTCGAGCACGACCCTCCCGCTCGCGGCCACCGGCGGGAACCCAAACGCCAGCGACCGGGCGGTGCGATTGACCTCCGGCCGTGCAATCCGACCCAGGCGCTTCTGCCGGGACTTGGCCTGGCGCGAGCGCGTACCGGCCTTCCAGCGCTCGACGAAACGCTCCAGGCGCGCAATCTCAGCAGCTGTCCGCTCGGACTCCTTGGCTTGGATCTCCCGCGCCAGCGCCCGCTCTTTGCGAAAGCGCGAGTAGCCAAAGGGCCACAGCTTGCTGCGACCGCCATCGAGTTCGAGCACACCGGTCGCGATCGACTCGAGGAAATAGCGGTCATGCGAGACCAGCACGACCGAGCAACCCATCTCCGCGACGGCATCTTCCAGCCATTCGGTGCTCTGGACATCCAGATGATTGGTCGGCTCGTCGAGCAGCAGCACATCGGGGCGTGCGACGAGGGCCCTCGCAAGGGACGCTCGAGTCAGTTCGCCTCCCGAGAAGACGGCCAGTGGGTCCTGCAAGCGCGCATCAGGGATCCCCAGACCACGCGTGACGCGCATCATCCAACTGCGCCACTGATAGCCCCCCGCCCGCTCGAGCGTCGCATGGGCTCGCTCGTAGGCCGCCAGGACCTGCGGACTCGCGTCCCCGGCCTGCATGCGGGCCTCGAGATCCGCGAGTTCGGCTTCGGCGGCAATGGCGTCGGCCATGCCCTCGGCGACGTACTGTTCCAGCGTGCGTCCTTCAACCTCGAGCGGCGGCCGCTGGTCATGGAGCGCAATCCGCGCACCCTTGGGCAGATTGACCCGTCCGTCGTCGGGAGCCAAGAGCCCCGCGAGGATTCTCAGGAGAGTGGTTTTCCCCTCCCCGTTGCGCCCGACGACCGCAAGGCGCTCGCCGGGACTCACCCGAAATGTGACGTCGCGCAAAATTTGGCGCGCGCCGAAGCTCTTTGAGACCTGAACGACTTCCACAAGGGGGTAGGGTAGCGACCGTGACACCGATTTCGACGTCAGAAGTCATCCGCGACCCGGGTGGGGTCGCCGCTGTTGTGGCAGCCGCCCATGAACACGGCCGCATTTCACTCGACTTCGAGTTCCTCTGGGAACGCACCTACGCCCCGATGGCGTGCCTGGCGCAGGTCGCCGTCGATGGCCGTGTGCACTTGATCGACCCGATCGAGGGAGCACCGCTCGGGCCGATCGCCGCCCTCGTGTCGGACGCCAACGTCGACGTCGTCATGCATGCCCCGTCATCGGACTTGACCCTCCTGGGCATGCAGTTCGGTACGCGCCCTTCGTCGGTGCTCGACGTACAGCTCACCGCCGGCTTCATCGGGATAGGTGCGGGCCAGGGGCTCGGCGTCCTTCTTGAGCGCGGCCTCAAGGTGAAGCTCGACAAGGGCGAGCAGTACACCGACTGGAGTCGTCGGCCGCTCAGTGACCGCCAGCTCACCTATGCCGCCGCCGATGTCGCTCACCTCGTGACCCTCGCCGACGAGTTCCTCGCCCGGGCCGATCGCCTCGGACGCACCGCGTGGATCGCCGAAGAGATGGCCCGGCGCTACGGACCCGAATCCCGCTGGGTCCCGGACCCCGATGAGGTCTGGCGCCGCGTCAAAGGGCAGGGCAAGTTGTCTCCCGCCGATCGCGCGGTGCTGCGGGCCCTCGCCGGCTGGCGTGAGCGCGAGGCCGTCCGTCGCGATCGTCCGGTCGCGTGGATCGTGCCGGACCGGACGCTCCTGGAAATCGCACGACGACGCCCCAAGACGACGGGTCAGCTGGCAGGGGAACGCGGCCTCCCCGAGCGAATGCGCGCGTCCGACCTCGAGGGCATGCTCGAGGCGATCAACGCTGGCGTCGCGGCCGAGCCGATCCACCTCCCTCCTGCCCCGTCACCGGAGCTGCAAGCCCGCATGGATACCCTTGGGCCGTTGGGACAGATCCTCGTCACCGGGCGCGCCGCCGACGCCGATCTGGCACCCAGCCTCGTCGCGACCCGCGATGAGATCGAGACGTATCTCTGGGGGCAGATCGGCGCACGGGTGGTACCCGATTCTCCGCTGGCGCGCGGCTGGCGCCATGAAATCGCCGGGAGGCCGCTGACCGAGCTCGCCGAGGGGCGCATCGCGCTCGCGCCGGCCCCAACTCGGCCCTTCTTGCGCGAGATTCCCAGGACCCCTGACAACTAGCCACCTTCTCCGCACGACGTGACGATCCAGGCGCACACCCAGGCTGAGCGCACCCGCGCGGTGATCGACATGGGTTCAAACTCGTTTCGACTTGTCGTCTATCGCTACGTCCCGGATGCGTGGTTTCGCCTGATCGATGAGATTCGCGAGCCGGTGCGCCTGTCGGAAGGCGTCTTCGGTGGGCGGATCGGCGCACCGGCCCTTGCCCGCGCCGAACGGGCGGCGCATCTGTACGCGGCCTACTGCGATGCAGCCGGCATCCACACCGTCGACGTCGTTGCGACGTCCGCGGTCCGGGATGCCGTCAACCAAGGCGATGTCCTCGAGGTCCTTTCGGCCGGTCGGCTGGACGTACGCGTGCTCTCGGCCGAGCAGGAAGCGTGGTACGGCTACCTTGGGGTCGTCAACGGAAGCACGCTCTCCGACGGCTGGTTCATCGACCTCGGCGGTGGATCAATGCAGATCGGCCGCGTGGATGGACGGCATCTGAGCTTGAGCATGAGCGCCCCGCTCGGGGCGGTGCGCCTCACCGAGGCCTTCCTGACCGGCGATCAGCGCAGCACCAAGGAGATCGGTGCGCTCCGGGCATACGTCCGCAAGACGCTCAGGTTGACCGACTGGATCGGAGGCGGCGGACGCATCGTCGGGATCGGCGGGGCCCTGCGCACCCTGGCCGTCATGCAGCAGCGCGCCGAGCGCAGCCCGTTCATCGATCCCAGCGGCCACAGCATGTCGCGCAACGATCTTGCCTCGAGTATCGAGAGCCTGGTGGCATGGCCGGCCAGCCAGCGCTCGCGCCTGGCAGGACTGCGCGCCGACCGGGCGGACATCATCCTGGCCGCGGCGCTCACGATCGACGAGATCATCCGGGCCATCGGGGGCAAAGAGCTGGAGGTCTGCGGGCAGGGTCTGCGGGAGGGAGTCTTCCTCGAGCACTATCTGGCCCCTGCCGATCCGCCCCTGCTGCCCGACGTTCGCCGCAGCTCGGTCATCAACGCCGCCGAGAGTTTCGGATACGACCGTGAGCACGCCGAACAGATCGCCCGTGTCGCACTGATGGGCTTTGACGCGACCGCCGCCCTCGGACTTCACGCGGGCGACCCTGAGGAGCGCGACCTCCTCTGGGCGGCGGCCATGCTTCATGACGTCGGCGTCCTTGTCGACTACTCGGCCCATCACCGGCATTCGGAATACCTCGTACGCAACGCCGGGCTGCCCGGCTTCAATCACCGCGAGATTGCGCTGATCTCCAGCATGGTGCGCGGTCACCGCAAGGGCGTGCCCTCTCTTGATGCCTATGTCGGAATCCTCAGGCAGGGCGACCCCACGGTATTCAACCGCGGGGTCGCCCTGCTGCGCCTGGCCGAGCAGCTAGAACGTGCCAAAGCCGGTCAAGTCCGCGAGCTGACTTGCCAGCTCACCTCCGACGGGCTCGAATTCGACGTCAGCTGTCTTGGCGATCCCACGCTCGCGCTGTGGTCGGCAGAACCGGAGACCGAGCACCTCGAGCGCGCCTTCGGCCGCCGTGTCCACTTGGTCGGCGCCGCGGTGGAGGTCTCCTAACCGCCCGCGAGTTTCATGCGATAGCGACCGGCCAGATGGCTGGCGATCTTGTCGCGGTGGTCGCCCTGGATCTCGAGTACGCCCGCTTTGACCGCGCCTCCGGAGCCGCACAGACGCTTGAGCTCACGTATCAGCTCTGCGGTCTCCCGAACCGGCACACCGGTGATCAGCGTGACCGTCTTGCCTTTGCGCCCCGCGGAGGTCCGGGAGATCCGCACGATGCCGTCACTCGGCGAACCGAGCGTCGCCGCCGGGGTGCTCTCACGCACACGGCCGCTCTCAGACGAGTAGACCAGACGGGTATTGTCGATGCGGCGTTGGGCCATGGCGTAGGCCGCAGATTAGCCGAGCGGGGTACGCACGGGCGCGTGGCTGCCCGTTGCGATGTTGTCCGATCCGCGCGCCACGATGGCGTCCGTGATCATCGACCTGCATGCGCACACTCGGGCGTCCGACGGCAGTTGCACCCCGACGCAAGTGGTCCGCCGCGCACGTTCCCACGGCGTCGACGTGCTGGCGATCACCGACCACGACACGGTCGCCGGCCTGCGCGAGGCAATCGCCGCCGGCGAGTCCCTGGGGGTGCGCGTTATCCCCGGCATCGAACTCAGCGTGAAGCCACCGCAAGGGCAGCTCCACATCGTCGCCTACCTCCCGACCGCGAACCCGCCCGCGATGCTCCCCACCCTGAGCCGCCTCCAAACCGCCCGGGAGCAGCGTGCCCAGGTTATGGGCGCCAAGCTTGCCGCGCTCGGCGTGCCGATCGACATGGCGGCGGTCCGCAGGACCGCCGCGGGCTCGATCGGCCGGCCGCATCTGGCCGACGCACTCGTTGCGGCTGGACACGCCAGCGACCGCGCCGATGCGTTCGCGCGCTTCCTCGGCGACGACGGGCCCGCGTATGTCCCCCATCACATGCTCGATCCCAAGCACGCCCTTCGGCTGATCACCGATGCCGGCGGACTCGCAAGTCTCGCCCACCCCGGATCGCTGCGAATGAGCCTGCGCCAGCTCGAGTCGTACGCGGCCCGTCTGAAGCACATCGGGCTCTGGGGAATCGAGGTCTACCGGGCCGAGCATACCCCCGACCAGCGCGACGGCTTCAAGAAGATTGCCCGTCGCCTGCGCCTCGTTGCCACCGGCGGGTCGGACTTTCACGGGCCAGGCGCGGGCCGGCACGAATTGGGCGACACGGGCACCCCGCTGCTGCCGGCCGAGGTTGCCGACCTCATCCAACAGGCGCTGGGCCAGGGTGTAGCCTCGGGATCATGACGACCGCAGAACACCCCACCACGGGACCCAACGCCAAAGGCGTGCGCTGGGATCTCTCGCTTCTGCTCGCCAGCGCCGAGGACGCCCGCACGCTGCTGGACGCCGGCCTCGACCGTTCGCGTGCATTTGCGACCCGCTACCGCGGGACGCTCGCCACGGTCACCGCTGGCGAACTCGCCGCGGCGCTCGCCGAGCTGGGCGCGATCGAGAACATGCTCTCTCGCGCGAGTGCGTACGCGCACCTGCGCGAGGCCACCGACGTGAGCGACCCAGACAACCGCGACCTGTCGGCCGCCATCGACCGAGGCTTGGTCGAGGCCGGAAACGCCTTGCGCTTCTTCGATTTGGAATGGCTCGCGCTCCCCGAACCGCAGGCGAGCGCACTCGCCGACGCACCTGAGCTGGTCCGGGATCGTCATTACCTGCGTGCCTCGCGCCGGTTCGCCCCGTTCATGCTGTCTGAACCCGAGGAGCGCATGCTGGCCGAGCGTGAGCCGGCGGCGGTCAGCGCATGGCAAGCCCTGTACGGACGCATCACCTCCACGCTCGAGGTCGAGTTCGACGCTGGTGACGGGCCCGAACCCCACACAATCGATCGTCTGCTCGCGCACGTGCGCGATCCCAACCGCGAACTGCGCCAGAAATCCCTCGAGACGCTCTACGCGGGCCTGGAACCGCACACAGAGACCCTCGCCCAAGTCTACGACACCCTTGTCGGAGATCGGCTGGCGACCGACAAGCTACGCGGCCACGGCGACCCGATGGACCGCACCCACCTGCGCAACGAGCTCGACGGCGTCGTCGTCAACCGGATGATGGAAGCGGTCGAAGCCCATTACGCCCTCGCCCAGCGCTGGTTCCGCGCCAAGGCGAAGATCCTGGGCCTCGATGGCCTGGAACTCTGGGACCAGTATGCCCCGATCGGCTCCGGCCGGGGGGTGGCGTTCCTGGAGGCCCGCAACCTGGTCGAAACCGCATTCGGGCGTTTCTCGGGCCGAATCGAGGGCGTCGCGCGCGACTTCTTCGTCGAGCGTCGCGTTGACGCCGAACCCCGGGCGGGCAAGCGCGGCGGCGCCTTCTGCGCCTCCGTCGCCCAAGATGCCCCGGCGTATGTGCTCATGAACTTCACCGACCAGATGAACGACGTCATGACCCTCGCCCATGAACTCGGCCACGGCATGCACTTCACACTCTCGGCGGAGCGCCAGTCGGCATTGTCGCTCCACACGGGTCTTGCGTTGGCGGAGGTCCCATCAACGTTCGCTGAGCTACTGACCTTCGATCATCTGCTCGAGACCGAAGCAGACCCCGAGACGCGGCGTGCACTCATTTGCGAGCGCGTCGAGGGCTCGTTTGCCACGGTGTTCCGTCAGACGGTGCTCACCCGCTACGAACAGCGCGCGTACGCCGCCCGCAGCGAGGGGACAACGCTCACCGCCGACCGTCTTTCGGAGATCTGGCTCGACGCCAACCGCACGTACTACGGGGAGACCGTCGCGCTGCCCGACGGCTACCGATTCGGGTGGAGCTACATTCCCCATTTCATCTCCACGCGCTTCTACACCTACGCATACGTGTTTGCGCATCTGACGACGCTCGCCCTCTACGCGCAGTACCGCGCGCAGGGCCCGGCTTTCGCGGACCGCTACCTGGAGTTCCTGGCGGCAGGCGGCTCGCAAGCGCCCGCGGACCTGCTGCTGCCGCTCGGCGTCGATCTCACCAGCCCTGATGTCTGGGCGCCCGGCTTTGCCGAGATGACGCGAATGGTCGAGGTCGCCGAGCAAGGACAGTAGCGAGCCCAACGGCAGCGGGCCGAGGACATCCCCGGCCCGCTGCCGTTGCTGCGCCCCCTGTTACGGAAGCTATTTCTTGCCGGACTTCTTCTTCGAGGCCTTGATCGGGTTCAGTGCCTTCTGCACCTGCTCGGGCAGTTCGGTCGAGTGGTACAGCGTCAGGCCGCAGACCTCGTTGCGGGTCTTGCGCGCATTGCAGGTCGGCGGAGCATTGCCCCAAAGAATCAGCGTGCGGTGGCCGCGCTCGCACAGGTACAACTGCGCCTCCCGGCGCACCGGAGCAGCCTCGACGATGGGCTCTTCGGGCAAGGTCTCCTCGGCGACAACCTCTTCTTGGGTAACAGCCTCGGGCTCAGCGACGACCTGGTCCTCTGCCACTGCCTCGGGGGCCTCTTCTACGGCCACAGCTGCAGGCTCGGTCGTCTCCTGGGTTTGCACCTCGGCCACGCCCTCGGTTTCCTCACTCATCCAAAACTCCTCGCCCATCGCGATCGACCGACGGAGAATAGCGAGACTCGCGCCCCGCCGCGAGCCGGATAGCATCCCAGCCCGTGAATCCCTTCCCCACTGGGTTTGATCTGGTGACAGAGGTCGTCGAGATCGCCGATCTCGGGTTTGCCATCGTGCGGCCCCGCTCAGCCGAGGACCTGATCGATGAGGCCGAATACGCGAACGACGAACGCCTTCCTTATTGGGCGGATCTGTGGCCGTCCGGACGCGTGCTGGCGACGTACCTCGCCGAACGCGAGATCGCGGGGCTCCGAATCCTTGAGGTCGGTGCCGGGCTGTCATTGCCAAGCATCGTGGCGCTCGCGCGCGGCGCACAGCCTCTGGCCACGGACTGGTACCCGCAATCCCTGGCCTTCGCCCGCGCCAACGCCAATGCCGCGGGCCTGGGCCAGTTGCCCACGATGGAGGTTGACTGGTCCGCTCCGCCGCCGGCGCTCTTTGCCGCAGGACCGTTTGATCTCGTGATCGGCGCTGACGTCGCCTACGAGCGACGCCACGCCTCACAGTTGGCCGCGTTGTTGACGCGCGTCGCACCACCGCCTGCTGATGTCATCATCGCCGATCCGCGCCGCCCAGATGCCAATGCCCTCGTCGAGGCACTGTGTGCATTGGGTTGGTCGCATTCCCGTGAGGAACGCCGGGTACAAGGTCGGACGGACGAACAGGGCCCTGTGGTGTACCTCCATCACTTTCGCGCCTCGCAGTGAGACCACAGCGCCCGCACCAAGCCGAAGTCGATTCGCTACGATGCCACCCGCTTCCCGCATTCCTCGGTAGCTCAATTGGCAGAGCATTCGACTGTTAATCGAAGGGTTGTAGGTTCGAGTCCTACCCGAGGAGTTTGGAAACCCCCCAGAGCTTCACAAACTTCCCGCTACAGCGGGCTTTCTGATGCCATCAGCGCGGCCTGCACAACTCGATGTGAACCGCCCCGGGAATCCCGGAGGCTCTTTCCCTTGAGAGGATGGAGCTATGCCACGAGCCACGAGGTACTCACCAGAGCTGCGTGAGCGGGGCCGTACGGATGGTCATCGAGCACCGCGATGAGTACCCGTCGGAATGGGCCACGATGACCTCGATTGCCAGCAAGCTCGGCATGGGGCCTGAGACCCTGCGCAAATGGGTCCGCCGTGCCCAGATCGATGAAGGTCTGCGCCCCGGGCTCACCACCGATGAACGCGCACGGCTGAAAGACCTCGAAAAGGAGGTCAAAGAGCTCCGCCGGGCCAACGAGATTCTCAAGGACGCGTCGGTGAACTCAACCGGTCAGTGCAACACCATCGATGATCTAGTCGGAGGTGTGCCATGGCCAAGATTGGACGTTCGGGGCTGCCCTCAGATCGGCGCCAAGAAGTATGGGAGCGGTGGAAGGC
>Ga0182030_10006899_pt1 | contig 23816 bp, 14 predicted proteins | sample 812S3MmetaG_FD_121299 | JGI IMG/M metagenome (GOLD analysis project Ga0182030, IMG submission 121299) | Permafrost microbial communities from Stordalen Mire, Sweden - 812S3M metaG (Illumina Assembly) | ecosystem: Environmental > Terrestrial > Soil > Wetlands > Permafrost | place: Sweden...
CCGACGCCGGAAATTCCGACAACCCCGCTTCGCCCGGTCAGCCGCCGGACAATGGAGGCAATAATTAAGACGATGCGACAACGAGCTTCCATCCTGGTCGGATTGCTCTGGTGCCTGGCGCTGCTGTCAATCATCGTCATCGGCGTGCTGCACACGGCGCGGATGGATTTGCTCGTGGTGAAAAATTATGGCGACCGGATTCAGGCGCATTATCTCGCGCTGGCGGGCATCGAAAAAGCCAAGGCGCTGCTGTATCGCGACGCCCACGACCGCAGCCGCACGCAAAAAAATCACAGCGGCAACTTTTACGATGATCCGCAGGAATTTCGCGAGGTCCAATTTGGTCGCGGTGTTTTCAGTGTGGTTCGTCGTGGGCGGACGGACGAAGGCGGCGGAATTATTTTTGGCGTTAGTGACGAAGAAAGTCGGCTCAATCTAAACACGGCCACCGCCGACGAACTGGCCAAGCTGCAAAACATGACGCCCGACGTGGCCACCGCCATCGTGAACTGGCGCGGCGGCGACAGCACGACCGTCGCGGCGGAAGCGCAGTATTATGCCGGCTTGCAGCCGCCGTATCAGCCGCGCAACGGCCCGTTTCAAACCGTGCGCGAACTGCTGATGGTGCGCGGCGTCACGCCGGATTTGCTTTTGGGCCGGGATGCCCACCAAAACGGAATGCTCGCGGCGGCAGAAGAAAATGAGTCGGCTGGGTCGGTTGACAGCGAGGATTTGGGCTGGGCGGGAATTTTAACCGTGGATTCGTCGGTGCAAAATTTGAACGCCGCCGGCGAAAACCGCGTCAACATTCAATCCGCCGATGAAAGTTCCCTGACCGGCATCCGGGGCATCACGCGGCCGATGGCGCGGGCGATTGTCGCGTATCGCGGGCAGCATCAGTTTCAAAGCATCGCCGATTTGCTGGACGTCACGCCGCCACAAAATCAAAATGGGCAGGCTGCGGGCGGTGCAAACAACGCCGATCAATCGGGCAACACTGTGGTGGACGAAAATCTTTTCATGGACATCGCCGACAACGTGACGACGGACAACGGACAAAATCTGGCGGGCGCGATCAACATCAACACGGCCGGTCTGGACGTGCTGGTCTGCCTGCCGGGCGTGACGCGCGAGCTGGCGCAAGCCATCATTTCGCAGCGGCAGTCCGGCGGGTTTTTTGCCAGCACAGGCGAACTGCTGAAGGTGCCGGATTTCACACGCGACATTTTCAAGCAAGTCGCGCCGCTGGTGACCGCGCGGTCGGAAACCTTCCACATTTTGAGCGAGGGAAAAATCACCTCCACCGGCGCGCGGCAGCGGATTCAAGCCATCGTGCACATCGGACTCAACGACCAGCGGACGCTTTCGTGGCGGGAGGATGATTTGTGAAAAAAATTTCCTTCCTCAATCCGCCGCCGGTTTTTGTCGAATTCGGCCAGACCGCGCTCCGGGCGGCGCATGAAAACGACAGCGTGGAATTGCCGCTCGAACGCCAGCCCGACGGACGGCTCACCGCGCCATGCAAAGAAAAAACCATCGCGGCGTTGAAAGAATTTTTGCAGGCCAAAAGCTGGCAGCCGCGCGCCCGCGCCGTGTGCGCCATCGGCGCGCGCGGCGTTTCGCTGCGGCGGCTGTCGCTGCCCGCCGGTGCGGCGGAAGAATTTCACCAGCGCCTGCGGCTGCAAATCGAAAGCGAGTTTCCGCTGCCGCCCGACGAGCTGGCCTGGGGCTGCCAAAAACTTGGCGGGCCGCCGGCGGCGAACGGAACGGTGGCGAAACAGGAATTGCTCGTCGCCGCCGTAAAAAAAGAGGTGGTCGCGGACTATCACGAAATCCTCCGCGCGTGCGGCACGGAACCGGAATTCACCTTGGCGGCATTGGCGCGAACGCACCTCGGCACGCCGGCGGCGGATTCGTTCATTCTGCTGGACATCGGCCGCCACCAGTCGGAATTGACGGTGTTTGAAACGGGCGTGGCGACCAACTCACGGATTTTATTTTGGGGCAGTGAAAGCGCCGCCGGCCCGGCAGACGCAAAATTGGATGCGCTGGCGCAAGCGGTCAATAGCAGTCCGACCGGGACAAAACTTTTTTTCTCCGGCAATAAAATTTCCCCGGAAATCTCTTCGAGGCTGGCCAATGGCTGCCAATGCGCATGGCTGGAATCTGCTGACACCAGAATGTCAGCGGCGATTGCCGGCCTCAAAAAAATGGTGGACCAGAGTGGCCATCCGCCGCTGGTCATCCGTGTCGAACAAACCGGCGGCGAGGTCAGGAGTCTGGCGGCGATTGATTTCAAAAAATGGGGCGTGCGCGTCGGCGCGCTGGTCGCCGCGCTGCTGTTGCTGCCGTATGCCGAGGCCTTGCTGCTGAAGCCGCATCTCGCCAAAAAAGTCGCCGCCTTCAAAACCGAAGCCGTGCGCCTGACGCTGATTGACCGCGAACTGGATTTTTTGCGCAATTTGAAATCCAGCCAGCCGCCGTATCTCGACGCGCTGTATATTTTTTCCAAGTCCCTGCCGCCGGGCACGCATTTTGAGGCGCTGTCGCTGAACAGTCACGGGGAAGTTTCGTTGCGCTGTGCGTTTCGCGACGGCCAGCAGGTGGCGGACTTCCGCACCAAGCTGATCAACTCCGGCTTTTTTGCGAACGTCACCGTCGAGGAACAAGTGCCCACGCCGGACCGCCAAAGAGTCAATGTGCGCATCGCCGCGCAGGAAAAACCCGCCGGGCAACTGCTCGCGCTGCCAGTTGGGCCGACGGCGGATGAAATTGGCAAAGACGCCAAACCCGCGCCGCCAGGCGCGATGCCGCCGGGCGTTTCAGCCGCCGCGCCCGCCGCGCCACCGGTTATAAAAAAGGAGACGAAACAATGAAGCCGCGTCCCCTGACTGACCGTGAAAAGCGCACCGTGCGAATTGCCGGCATTGGCCTCGCGATTTATCTCGCGCTGTTCGGCGGATTCCGGGTCTGGAAGTTTTTTGACACCAAACGTTCGGACTACCGGCAGTTGGAAGTCGAGGCGCAAAATCTCCGGCGGCAAATCCAGCCCTACGAAGACAAGGTGCTGGTCGTGAAAAAGCTGATGGATGAATTTCACCTGGACCCGGCGAAGTTGAAAAAAGAAACGGTCGTCTCCGACGCAAGCGCGGCCATCCAGCAAGCGGCCAAGGCCGGCGGCCTGCAACTCGGCCCGATCCGTGAATCTCCGGCGCGCGGCGCGGGCAAGACGCTGGCGACGGTGCAGCTTGAAAGTTCCGGCCAGGTGCCGGCGGTGCTGACGTTTCTCGCCAGCCTGAACAGCATCGGTTTTCCGGTGGTGGTGGAGTCGGTGCAATTCACTGCGGACAACAGCCGTCCCGGCCAGGTGAAACTGAATTTGACGATCAGCATTTTGGATTTTGACCAGCAGAAAGAGGTGCCCCATGCGTGAACTCCGGGAACGTGCCGAACCGATTTTGAAAATCATCTGCCTGCTGCTGGCGGTGCTGGTGCTGGTTCAACTGGCCGGAATTTTTGTCCGGTGGAATCCATTTCGCGGCGTGGCCGTGCCGGCGCTGCCTTCGCTGACCGCCAGCACCAACCTGCCGCCGGGCGGCGCGCACGGGACAAACCTGGCGGCGGCAGCCACGGCCAAGGGAACCAATCTCGCGCGGTCCGTCACCGGCGCAAATTCCAATTCCGTGGTCCGCGCGGAAACCGGGAGGCCCGAATCAAACTCGGTCGTGCGCTTGGGAACAAATGGGTTGTCGCCGGTTTCGGCCACGAACACCAACACAACCATTTTGGCTGCGATCCCAGACACGAATTCCGCCCATCAGATTGATCGGCAGCAGCAAACCAATTCCGTTGCCCGGCTGGAAACAAATTCAGTTGGAACGAACATCGCCGTTTCAACCAATGCGGCGGCAAAAGGAACTAATGTGTCGCTGTCAACGTCCGCTGCTGGAACCAACGCCACGCCGGCGACGAAACCAGAAACCAAAAATGCGCGCGCGACGCCGGCTCCGGAAATGGCCGGCATGAATTTCAATCCGTTTCAACCGCCGGGCAAACGCGGCGGCGATCTTTCGCCGGCCATGCAAACGCGGATCAGCCGGATTGTGGACAGCGAAATTCTTGGCCCGGTGATGCGCCCGCTGCCGATGGGGCTGCTGGGCATTGCCGGCGAGTTCGCGTTTTTGCGTTCGGCGAACGGACAGACGGGGTTGGTGAAAGAAGGCGATTCGCTGGACGATTTGAAACTGCTCCGCATCGGCATCAACCGCGTGCTGATCGAACAGGGCGGACAGAAAAAAGAACTGACGATTTTTTCCGGTTACGGCGGCGACAGCCTGCTCCCAACGAACACTCCCGATGAAAACCACCACCCATAAATACGAACGGCTCTTCCGCGCGCTGGCCAGCGTGATCGCCGCGCTGATCATTTTCAGTTTGCCGCCGCCGGCTTCGGCCCAGCGCCCGCCGAGGAATATTTCCCTGCCGCCTGATTTTTCCGGCGGGATGCCGCCGTCAGGCTCGGACAATTCTTCGTCATCCTCAAAGTCCGATTCGGGCAGCAAGGATACCGGACCGTGGATTCCCTCCGCGCCGCTGACGAGCGGCAGTTCCACCAATCAAGCCAGCGGCACCAATGCCACCGACCAGATCCAGTTGAGCTTTCAAGGCGCGAACATTGACATGGTCGTGCAATGGCTGTCGCAGACGACCGGCAAGAGCGTGCTGAAACATCCGCAGGTGCAATGCCAGTTGACCATCACCAGTTCCAAAAAAGTGACGCCGCGCGAGGCCATCAACCTGGTTTATCGCGCGCTGGCGCTGGAAGGCTATTCGGCGATTGAGTTCAGCGACTCCATTCTCATCGTGCCGCAGGACAAGGAACCAAGAATGAGTCCCGAACTGTTGAGCGGCTCGCAGACGAACGTGCCCGAAGGCCGGCAGCGGCTGGTGAAGGTTTTTCCGCTGAAACATCTTCAAGCCTCGGATGTGAAAGACCGCATCGGCACGGCGCTCTCGGACAAGGCCGGCATTTTTGTGGACGAGCAGGCCAACCAAATCATCATCACGGATTACAACGACAACATCCGCGCCGTCGGCGAACTCATCGCGGCGCTGGACACGGACAAGCCGGAAGATGTCACGGTGCGGGTCATCCCGCTGAAGCATGTGTCGGCGGCGGATTTGACGAAAGAAATCGGGCCGCTGTATCAGAAAAAAAACGGCAAGTCGCTCAAAGACACGGTCGAAGTCTCGGCGGATGAGCAGGCCAATGCGCTGCTGATTTTGTCCAGCGCGGCCAATTTCAAAGTCATCCAGCAGTTTGTCAGCTCGCTGGACACCGAGGAGGCGCAGGAAAAAATCATGCGCACGTTCAGCCTCAAAAATGCCGACGCGCAGGACGTGGCGAAGCAGTTGCAGGATCTCAATCAGGAACAAAGCGTGAGCGCCCGATACATTTTCAATTACTCTTCTTCCGAAAAAGCCGGAAAGAAAATGACCGTGGTGGCCGACCGCCGGCGCAACGCCGTCATCGTGCAGGCACCGCCGGCGCAGATGTCGTCCATCGAGAAAATGATCACTGAACTCGATGCGCCGGTGAGCGATGACAGCCTCGCGCCGAAGATTTTTCCGATGAAATATGCCAGCGCCTCCGACATCGAGGACGTGCTGAACGAATTATTTTTGAAGAAGCAGGTGCAGCGGAGCTACTTTGATTTTTTTGACGAAGGTTCTGACAACTCGACCCCTGACCGGGATGTGGGCCGACTCTATGGCAAGGTTCGCATCACCAGCGAGCCGGAATCGAACGCGCTGATTGTCACCGCGAATTCAAAGGAAAATCTGGCGGCCGTGGAGCAAATCATCAATCAATTGGACAAGCCGCCGGAGGCGAGTGAAAGCACGCTGCACGTCAGCCTGAAATTTGCCAAGGCAATTGATCTGGCCAACAGCATCAACATTATTTTTGCCAAAAACGGCTCGCCGCCGTTGCGCGCAGTGGCGCAGCAAAACCAGCAGAATAATTCCGGTGCGCAGCAAAATCAGCAGCAGCCGCAGGCTTCATCGGCGGAAACTGGTTTTGATCTGGGCACGGAATCGAAGGTGGACGGCTATTTCCCCTGGCTCGGCGGACAGGTGGACAACGCCACGCGATCCTCGGACACCCATGCTGTCCGGCCCGTCAGCGACCTGGTGGGCCGCGTGCGCGCCGTGGCCGACGAGCGGAGCAACGCGCTGATGATTTCCGCGAACATTCATTTCTTCCCGCAAGTGTTAAAATTGATCTCTGACTTAGATGCGCCCACCGACCAGGTTTTGATCGAAGCCCGGCTGGTGGAAGTCTCCAGCGATTTTCTCGACAAACTCGGAGTCCGCTGGTCGCCCGATGGCACCCAGTTCACGGGCGATGACTTGGACAATTCGCTCATCGCCAGCGCTTCTGGCCAATATCAACGAGGGTTGGGCCAAAACACCACCGTCAACACTCCGGCCGCCTCGTCCAGCAGCATCGCCCAAGCATTGACTTCATTACGCTCGGGCGTGTTGTCCGGCTCGGTCAGCATGGATTTTCTGGTGCAGTTTTTGAAGAGGACCACCGACGCCACGGTGCTGGCGGAACCGCAGCTCAACATTCGCGACAACGAAACTGGCAAGCTCTTTGTCGGCCAGGAAGTGCCGGTGCCGGATTCGTCGCAGGTTTCCGGCCTGAACGGCGCCCAAAATACCACCATCAAATACAAGGATGTTGGCGTGGTGCTCGAAGTCACGCCGCATATCAACTCGGCGGGCGATGTGGAATTGAAGATCCACGCGGAATCTTCAACGGTCGTGTCCGGCCAAACGGTGCTCGGCGGCGCCGTTTTTGACACGCGCAACTTCCGCACCGATCTGACGGCCAAGAACGGTCAGACTTTGGTCGTGGGCGGCATCATCCAAAAACAAGTCTCTGATACTTTGCGCAAGACACCAATTCTTGGCAGCATCCCGGGGCTGAAGTGGGCCTTCAATAAAAAGGACAAGTCATCGCATGAAGTGGAACTGATAGTCTTCCTCCGGCCCAGAGTCATCCGCACACCGGAAGATGCCAGCAATATTTTGCGCGAAGTGGACCAGAAAGCTCCTTTGGTTAAAAAATGGCAGGACGAAGCGAGTCCGAAGAGCCGAGTTGATTCTAAGTTCTAACCCAATATTGGCTGCAATCAGATTATGGAAATCAGAAGCAATCCGATTCTGGTTGGCCGACTTGGCCAACGGCCGCATAAAATTCACGGGGCTGAATCGGACAAACGCCTGGACCGGCGCGGCGGTGATTTCCACAACGGCCGGTTGCGCTGTCACGGCGTCCCACTGTGCGGCGGACAACGGCATGGCTTTCATGCCCGCGCCAACCCTGGTTTCGGGATCGGCTTGAATGATCTGGCTCTAAATTCTGCCAGCCACCTATTGACAGACAATCAAGGGTTGGCAAACTAACATCAATTATCTCTCATTTCGGGAATTCTGGATTAAATTTTATGAATGAAGAAATTAAACTGGCCGAGGAAAATCTGGAGCATCTGCGCAAATGCTCCCAGTCGCTTCAAGCCCAAATGGCTTCGGTGGTCATCGGCCAGGACGAGGTGGTGCGACTGCTCCTGACCGGCCTCATTTCCGGCGGTCATATGCTCATGGTCGGCGTGCCCGGTCTGGCCAAGACGATGATGGTGAAAGTGCTTGCCGATTTGCTGGGCTGGGATTTTCGCCGCATCCAATTCACGCCCGACCTCATGCCGGCCGACATTACCGGCACGGAAATTTTGCAGGCCGATGAAAGCGGCCAGCGGCGTTCACTGGTCTTTCATCGCGGCCCGGTTTTTGCAAATCTCATCTTGGCCGACGAAATCAATCGCACGCCGCCGAAAACCCAGGCGGCGCTGCTGGAAGCGATGCAGGAACTGGCGGTCACGGTGAACGGCAAAACCTATCACCTGGCCCCGCCGTTCATCGTGGTGGCCACGCAAAATCCCATCGAGCAGGAAGGCACTTATCCGTTGCCGGAAGCGCAACTTGACCGGTTCATGTTGAGCATCCATTTGGATTACCCCGCACCCGCCGCTGAAGTGGAAATCGCCGCACGCTCCATCCGGGCCAAGTGGGACGCTTTCAAGCCGCTCGCCAAAAAAGAGGAATTCTGCAGATTCACGGAGTTGGTTGACCGGATGCCCGTCTCGCGCCACGTCCTCGAATATGCCGTCGCGCTCACCACGTCGAGCCGGCCGAAAGATTCGCGCGCCGACGACTACATCCGCCGCTATGTCGCCTGGGGTGCCGGCCCGCGCGCGACGCAGCATCTCGTCACTGCCGCCAAGGCCAGCGCGCTGCTCGACGGCCGCCCGTCGCCGGAGGCGAGCGATTTGAAACGCATGGCCGTGCCGGTTTTGCGCCACCGCATCATCCCGAATTACAACGCGCTCGGCGAAGGCATTGAGGCCGGGGCCATCGTCAAACACCTGCTCGAAACCGTCCGCGAATCGGCAAATTAAACGCGTGGCAAAGTTGTGGCCACTTTGCAACATCCTTATCTTAACCTCGCCGCGATGGAGGCGTTGCGCGGCGTGCGGTTGAGTCCGCGCGGCGCGGCGGAAGGCACATTTGCCGGGCCGCACAAATCGCATTTTCGCGGCACGGCCGTCGAGTTCGCCGATTACCGCGAGTATTCGCCCGGCGATGACATCCGGCTCGTGGACTGGAAAGTTTTCGCGCGCACCGACCGTCATTATCTCCGCCTTTACGACGCCGAGCGGAATCTCCTGACTTATCTCGTCGTGGACAAAAGCGGTTCGATGGAATTTTCCGGGGCCGTCACGCGCACGCCGCCAAAACTGGAATACGCCGCGCGGCTCGCCGCCGCGCTCGGTTATCTTGTCTTGCGCGAAGGCGACGAACTCGGACTCTCGCTTGTGGACGCAAAATTGCACAAACATCTCGCCGCCGCCGCCTCGTGGCCGCAAATGAGCCGAGTGCTCGACTCGCTCGGCAACGCCCGCGCCGAGGGGAAAACCGATCTCGGCGCGTGCCTCGAACAAGTTTTTGCGCAGACGAAACGCCGTGGCATCCTCGCGGTGATGAGCGATTTCCTCGACGCGGATGCGCGTTTCTGGAAATCGGTGGATTTATTCCGCAGCTCGCGTTTTGACGTGATGCTGTTTCACATCGTCCACCCGGAGGAAATTGATTTGCCCGCCGTCGCTGCCGCGCGGTTTGTAGAGACCGAGGGCGGCGGCCATTTCAACGCCGAACCAGACGCCGTCCGTGCGGTTTACCGCCGCCGGTTCGACACGTTTCTTTCCGAGATCAAGGCCAACTGCCAGGCGCGCGGCTGCGACTGGTATCTGGCGAAAACTTCGGACGATCCGTATGGTTTTTTGCGGAACTGCTTCCTCGCGCGGAAAAATGCACGATGAACTGGGCCTTCACCAACCCGTTAATGTTGGCCGGACTGGCCGCCGTCGGGTTGCCGCTGCTCATCCACTGGCTCACACGCGCGCGATCGCGGCGCATCGCGTTCCCGCCGTTCAAATTTCTCGTCGAAGCCTGCGCCGGACAGCAGGCGGTGAATCGCCTGCGCACAATTATTCTGCTCCTCATCCGCTGCCTGCTTGTCGCGGCGCTGGCGTTGCTTTTCGCACGGCCATTTTTCAAGCCCACCGGCGCGGCTGCGAACGTCCAGCCGGCGCGGCGTGTGGTGGTGCTGCTCGACGCCTCGCTTTCCATGCGCGCCGTGCAACAGGGCGTGCCGCTCTTCGCCCGTGGACAGGCCGAGGCAGCGGATGTGTTGCGTGCGTTGCCGTCCGGCAGCGAGGCTGCGGTGATTCTCGAAGGTGCCACGCCACGTTCACTGCTGCCGGCGTTGTCCGAAAATATTCCCGCGCTGCACGACATCCTCGTCAAAAGCCAGCCGACATTTGAAAACGGTGATCCCGCCGCCGCGCTCACGCTTGCCGCCAACATGCTCAATGGCAACGGCACGATTTACGTCTTCAGCGATTTTCAAAAATCCAACTGGGAATCCGTCCGCGAACTGCCCGGCGGCCTTGCCTGCCGTTTGCGTCCGGTCGCGACCGAGGCCGTGGACAACGTGGCCATCACCAGCGCACGCATGGTTCCCGCCGCGCCGGTCACGGGCGAACCGGTGGAAATTTCCTGCACGGTTTTCAACTGCTCGCCCAAGCCGCGCGAGGAAACCGTCCGGCTGGAACTCGGCGAGTTCACCCGCGAAACCCGCGTGACGCTGCCGGCGTTTGGCGCGGCCGACGCCGCGTTTAACATCGCGTTCTCCCACGCCGGCTCGTTCGCCGGCAAGGTCGCGCTCGCGCCGGACAATTTGAGCGAGGACAACACGCGCTTTCTCGCCGTCAACGTCGGCAAGGCGCTGGAAATTGTGCTGGTCAGTGACGCTGACGAATCAGACTGGAAAAGTTCGGCATATTACATCAGCCGCGCGCTGGTGCCGTCGCCGCAGGCCGCGCCGGGAATAAATTTGGTGCGCCGGCGCGGACAGGATTTGGATCGCGGCATTTTGGAAACGGCGGACGTTTTTTGTCTCGCCGCGCCGGCCACGCTTTCCGGCGAGGCCGTGGAAATCATCACGCGCCGCGTCAACGAAGGCGCGCGGCTCATCTCGTTTCTTGACGGGCCGACGGCTCCGGCATTGATGTTTCCAGCCTTGAATCCGCCGTTCCAACTGCAAAACACCGTTGTTTCGCAAAATGGCGACCCGGTGACCATGGGCGCGCGAAAACTTTTTGGCGACCTGGAGGCAGGGGATTTTTCCGCGCTGCGTTTCCGCCGGCATTTTCAAAATCATCCGCCGAACAGCCGCGTCGGCGATACGCTGCTTTCGTATCCCGACGGCTCGGCGGCGCTGACCATCAGCGCGGCGAGACGCGGCTTGATGGTGCTGGTGAATTTCCCGCTGACGCCGGACGGCGGCGATTTCATCGGCAATCCCATTTTCCCGGCGACGCTGCACGAACTGCTCCGCGCGCTGCGGCAAGATTCCGCCGAAAGCACGGTGACACCCAGCGCGACCTGGACGCTCGACGTGCCGACCGCCGGCGAAGGCGCGGTGACGGTCACTGATCCCGACGGAAAAAAAGTCGAGGCGCAAATTTTGTCCAGCGGGCGCACCACGCGCCTCGCGCCGCCGCCGGCGAAAATCCCCGGAATTTATTCCGTGAAACAAAATGACGCCGTCGTCGCCTTCGCCGTGGTGAATGTGGACCCGCGCGAAAGCGACACGCGGCCAATGGCGGTGGAAAATCTCAAGCCCGGCGCAAATTCCGCCGTGACCGTGCTGCGCGGCGAGGAGGAGGTCGCGCCGGGTGAAAAATCGCGAGAACTCTGGCCGCATCTCGCCGCCGCCGCAGTGCTGCTGCTGGCGGCGGAAATGCTGCTGCTGGCGCTGTGGCGCAGCGCCAAAACCAAACCCGTGGAGGCTGCGGCATGAACTGGGTTTTCCTTCCGCCGTGGGGCACGCGGGTCGTCGCCGCGATTGCGCTGGGCTTGTTCGCGCTGGCGGCGTTTCGCTGGTGGCGCGAACGGCGAGGCAGCGCGGCGCTCGCACTGCGCGCGGTCATCGTCAGCGCGCTGGTCGTCGTGATGCTCAATCCGCAGTTGATGATTTCGCGGCAGCGCACGGAGAAGCCGAAGGTCATCGTCCTGCTTGATTCGTCCGCGAGCATGGTCACGCGCGATGTCGGTGACAAATCACGTTTTGCTGCCGCGACAAAAGTTCTCACCGACCCCGCGACGCTTGCGAAGCTGAACAAAGAATTTGTTTTGGACTTCCGCGAATTTGATCGCGCGGCGCGTCCGGCGGAATTGTCGCAGTTGACGAAAACCACGCCCGACGGCGACGCCAGCGAAATCGGCAAGTCGCTAATGAGCGCGGTATCTGAACTCGGTGACATCAAGGCACAAGCCGGCGTGCTGCTCGTTTCGGACGGTCGCGCCACTGCGCCGGACACACTCGACGCCGCGCAACTCGCGCTTGCGCGCTCCGTGCCGCTGTGGACCTGGACCGTCGGCGGACCGGTGCCGCGCCGCGATTTGTGGATTGAAACGCCATCCAGCGAGGCACTGGCGTTCAGCGGCGAGGAAGTGGATTTGACCGCGACCCTGCACGTGGATGGCTATCCCAACCGCAGCTTCAAAGTGGATTTGCTGACCGATGAAAAAGTCGTCGCGTCGAAGGAAATTTTGCCGGACACGAACGGCGTTGCGCGCATTTCGCTGCGCGTGAAAGCGCCGGACGCCGGCGAGCAGCGCTATGTTTTCCGCGTGCCGCCGGAACCGGACGAATCCGACACCGCGAATAACGAGCGCGCGGTGTTTCTCCGCTCCGTCGGCCACAAGGTGCGCGTGCTCGTCGCCGAGGGCCAGCCGTTTTGGGACACAAAATTTCTCGTGCAATCGCTCAAGCGCAACACGAACGTGGAACTGACAGCGGTCTATCGCCTGAACGCCACGCGCCACGTCGCGGTCGTTTCCGCCACGGGCACGGAAACGCGCACGGAGCAGGATTTATTTCCGCGCAGCGCCGACGCGATGAATGCCTTTGATGTCATCGTGCTCGGCCGCGAGGCGGAAGCATTTTTTGACAACAACACCGAGTCGTTGCTGACGGATTTTGTTTCCAAGCGCGGCGGCAGTTTGGTTTTTGCGCGTGGCAAACCTTACGGCGGACGTTTTCAATCGCTCGCGAAATTTGAACCAGTCGCGTGGGGCGACGGCACGGTTCCCGGCGTGAAATTGCGGCCGACGGAATCCGGCAAGGACAATCCGATTTTCGATCTTGGCACCGCCGGCACGCTCGACGAACTTTTGGAACGCCTGCCCGCGCTCGATCAGGCCAGCGTCACGCTCAGCGAAAAGCCGCTCGCCATCGTGCTGGCCAACGCGGTGCAGCAGGACGGCCCGGTGCTGATCGCGTATCAGCGCTACGGCCAGGGCCGCACGATCAGCTTGAACGCGAGCGGCCTGTGGCACTGGGCATTCCGCGAGAACGGCCAGGATGAAAGCGAAATCGCCTACCAGCGTTTCTGGATTTCGCTGCTGCAATGGCTGCTGGGCGGCAGTGAATTTCTGCCCGGTTCGGACGTGGCGCTGACGAGCGCGCGACGATATTACAACAGCGAGCAGCCGATGCAGTTTCTCATCTCCACACGGAATCTGGACCGTGCGATTTACCAGCCGCATCTCGTCATCAGCGGCAACGGCAAGACCACCGAGGTCGCGCCGCGAGCGCGCGGCGAATCGTTTGTCGCGGAAGCCGGGCCGTTCGCGCCGGGAACTTATTCCGTGACGTTGAAAAACAACGTCGGCAAGCCCGCTGAACTTTCGCAGAGCATTGAAGTCGTTAGCGCGTCGGTGGAAAAACGCGAGTTGAGCGCGGACCCGGAAACGATGCGGCAGCTCGCGGAAATTTCCGGCGGCGCGGTCGTCACCGCGAAGGACGTGGCGCGGCTGCCGGAAATCGTCCGGCGCTGGGACGCGGCGCGCGAGCTGTCGCACCGGCGGCATTCGGCGTGGGACCACCGGTGGCTGCTGGCCGGAATTTTTGTGCTGCTGGGCGCCGAATGGTGGCTGCGGCGGCGGGAGGGATTGCTGTGAATTTTCACGTGCTCCAACACGTTCGTTCGCGTTTTGCGCGGTGGCTTACGCTGCGCGTGGCGCTCGTCACACTCGCCGTGGCAGGTGCGCTCGTGCTTGTGTTGGTGCTGGCTGATGCGGTGCTCGACTTGCCCGAAGCAATTCGTGCCGTTTTGCCGTGGTCGCTCGTTATGGTAATTCTGGCTGAACTGGCCGTTGGTTATTTCAAATGGCGGCGGTTAAGTGAATCGAATATGGCGCGGCGGTTCGAGCAGTCGGACACCGCGCTCGGCAACCGCCTGATCAACGCCGTCCAGCTTGCGGAAAAATCCAGCGCGAGCGGAACGGAAGAATTTTTCCGCCGCCAAGCCGTCGAGCTGGGACGGCAATCGGCAAGAAATCTGAACGCATGGCAGGTTGTTCGCCGTGGACTCAAGCGTGCGTGCGTTTTTCTCGGTGGTGTTTTGCTTGCATGGTTGGCGTTGATCGCGCTGAACAGCGTTTTGATTCAAACCGTGCTGCCGCGTTTGTTCGACGCGCATGGCGATCATCCGCCTTACACCCGGCTGCGGATTGACGTGAAGACGGACAAGGCCGAGGTGCTTTACGGCGGCCAAATCGCCGTGCGGGCGGTGACGCGCGGAATGCCGGTGGACAAGCTCTGGCTCGTCGCGAAATCCGGCACCAACGAGACACGCGCCATCATGTTTCTTGCGCCGGACAAATCGTTTTTCCAGACGCTCGTCAATTTGCGCGAGCCGACGGATTGCTTCGTGACGGACGGCACGGCCCGCAGCCGGAAATTCTCCGTGGGCATCCGCTTCACGCCGCAAATCACGTTGGTTGAAGTTGCCGAGACGTTTCCCGAATACACCGGCAAGCCGCCGCGCACGGGAAAATTATCCGACGAGCCGCAGGCGCTGCCGGAAGGCACGCGCGTGGCGTTTCGCGTGGCGAGCAACCGCTCGCTGAAATCCGGCGCGCTCGAATTGACGCCCGTGCTGGGCGGCAAAACCAATTTTGTGATGCTGCTGCCGGAGGCGCAAAATACCGTCGTGACCGGCGCATTTGTTTTATCGCAGGCGGTGGTGTTTGATTTGTCCGTGCGCGACGTGGGCGATTTGGATTCCGTGGAAACGAAGCGCGGGCGGTTCAACATTCTGCCGGACCGTCCGCCGAAAATTTTCGTGCTGGAACCGGGCCGCGACGCCGTGGCGACACCAGACATCCGCGTGCCGGTGCGCGTGCGCGCGGAGGACGATTACGCCGTCTCGCGCGTCGTCTGGCTGCGCAGCCACAACCGCTCCATCGAACGTCCGCTCGACATGAAATTCACGCTGAAGCCCGGCCCGCAGTCGGTCGAGGCGACCGGCTCGTTTAATCTGGACGAGCTTGGTGTGCGGCCCGGCGACGTGATTGAATATTATTTCGAGGCGACGGACAATTATCCCGCCGGGCCGAACGTGGCGTTCAGCCGGCCGTTCAAGCTGCAGATTATTTCGCAGGCGCAATACGAAAAAGTTTTGCGCGAGGCGGCGGCGCGGAAGGCGCTGTTCGAGGAGTATTTCAAGCTGGATTCGTGGATGCGCCGGTTGGCGGAGCGCGCGCGCAACGCGGCGGCGCAGGCGGAGAAAAACGATCCCGCCGCGCGCCCGGCGGCAGAGGCGCTGGCAAAAGAACTCGCGAAATATGACGAGGCGCTGGCGAAGTTGATGAAGGAACCGGTGATGTTCGACGTGGAAAATTCCTTCCGCGCCACGCTGGGCGAACAGCCGCCGAAGCTCGGCGAAATTTCCGATAAATTAAACAAGTCGCTCGGCGGTGGCGGCACGCCGAATCCGCAGCAAATGAAAGAATTGAGCGAGGCGTTGACCCAGATGGCCAAGGCGCAGGACGAGCAGGTGGAACAGCCCGCGCAGCAAATCGCCGCCGTCGTGCGCGTGGTGTCGCGGGCGGACACATTCGTCCAACTCGCGCAGCAACAGGCGGCGCTGGCGCAGTTGCTCCGCCGGTTCGCGGACAAGACGAACGCGCTGACGCGCCCGGAGCAGATGGAAGTTCAAGAATTGACGCACCAGCAGGAGCGCATCGCCGGGGCATTGCACGAACTGGTCGGCCAGTTGCCGGAACTGCTGGCGCAAGTGCCGGCGGACGCGGATTACGATCCGCTGCGCCATGACGTGAACAAATTTCTCCAGGCGGTTGCGGACGCGAAGATCGAGGAACTTTTGAGCAACGCGGCGAAAACGCTGGCCGAGCCGGACACGCAGACCGGACACGCGCTGGCGCAGACGGCGGCGGCGGAAATGGACAAGCTCATCGGCAAATGCAACGGGCTTGGCGATCAGGCGCAGCAATGCTCCACGGCGCATTTCGCGCCGAAGTTGTGCCAGCCCGGCCTCGGCGAGACGCTGCAGCAGATCATGGCGGCACTGAATTCCGGCAACGGCCAGGGCGGCAAAGACGGCTACGGGTTGTTCAACGAGGACGTGGCGCTTTATGGCCCGAACGTCCAGCTCGCCGGCGAACAGGCCGGCGGCAGCGGCGAGCGCGGCGAAGATTCGCAGCGGCGGATGGCGACGTTCGGCGCCGACGCGCCGGCTGCTGACACACTGCCGGATGCGCCGCCGGGCCATGTGCGGATGCAGCCGGACGCGAAATTTCCGCTGCGTTACCGCGACCTCGTCGGCGAATATTTCCGCGTGATGGCGGAATCTGGAAAGGAGAACGAAAAATGAAACTGTTCAAATCGGTCACGCTGCTGGCTTGGCTCTGGTTGCCCGCGCTCCCGGCGGATTCCGCCGGCGAGGCCACCGGCGAATCCGTCGAGTGCGCCAACCTCATTTACGCCGGCACGAAAAGCTCCGTCTGCTTCAGCGAGGTTTTTCTGTCCACGGTCGCCAGCGAGACGAGCATCAACACGTCGCGCAAGTTCAAGCCGGTGAAGCTGGCGGAGAAGGAGATTTTTCATTTCCCGTTCGCCGTGATGACCGGCGAAGGCGCGTTCACGCTCACGGACGACGAACGGAAAAATCTGAAGGCGTATCTGGAGAAAGGCGGCTTCCTGCTGGCCAGCGCGAGTTGCAGCAGCAAGGAATGGGGCGACTCGTTCGCGCATGAAATCGAATCGCTTTTCCCGAAACAGAAGCTGGCCGAAGTGCCGATGGACCATCCGATTTTTCGGACAATTTTTGAAGTCAAGCAGCTCGACCTGAGCCACGGCGGCGTGGCCAAAGTCTATGGCCTGACGCTCAACGGAAAAATTGTGCTCATCTATTCGCCGGATGGACTCAACGACACCGGCACCATGCACGGCTGCTGCTGCTGCGGCGGCAACGAAATCAAAAACAGCCAGAAGGTGAACGCCAATATTCTCGCCTACGCGCTGCTGCAATGATGAACTGGAAACGTGAAATAAAAAAAATCCGGCTCGCGCCCGCGCTCCTCGCGGCGTGCGTCCTCGCGGCGACGGCGGCGGAACCGCCCGTTTTGCCGCCGCAGTTCCATTCCTCGTTTCAAGCCGCGTCGGATGCGGCGGCGGCGGACCAGTCGCTCGTGCTGCTGGTTTTCAGCGCGGAATGGTGCGGGCCGTGCAAGCTGCTCAAGAGCCAAACACTTTCCGCGCCGGAATTTCTGCATCAGCAAAGTCCATTGCACATCGCGGACGTGGACATTGACGCGAACAAAAAAATGGCCGGCGATTTTGGAATCGAGGCGGTGCCGACGCTGGTTTTGCTGACGCCCGATGGAAAAATCATTTTGCGCCAGACCGGTTTCATTGAAGTTGCAGAATTGCTGGCGTGGCTCAAAACCGGTCGCGTCCGCGCTGCGGCCGGACAATGGGAAGGCACCGCGCCCGGCGCGCAGTTCGACGAATTCATCAAGCAGGCGGCGGCGGACAATCTCGGCCCGAATGAAATCCAGAAGCTCGTGGAACTGCTCGGCGACGCCGACCCCGCCAACCGGGATCAGGCCGGGAAAATCCTGCTCGCCCAGCGTGAAAACGCCGTGCCGCCGCTCATCGAGGCCGTCGGCAATCCGTATCTCGGTGTGAGAATTTCCGCCAGCGAACTGCTGCAACGCCTCGCACCCAATGCCGCGCCGCTCGATCCGTGGCAGTCGCCGCCGGAAACGAGCAACGCCGTCATCGCGCTGCGCCAATGGTGGGCTGCCACCGGCAAGCTGCCGCCGGTTTCCACCGCGCCGGCAACAAATTTGTTTTCCGCAAATTCCGTGAAGGCAGCGTTGGAACAACTGCGCGGCGACGATCCCGTAAGGCGCACGGAGGCCATGACGATGCTCGTGCGTTTTGGCCCGGACGCGCTGCCGGCCGTGCGCGAGGCGATCAAGCGCGCCGAAAAAAGCGGCGACCAGCGTGCGCTTGGTTTGCTGGAAGACTTGCGCTGGACGATTTTGGTTCCCGATTCCGTCGAGCAGCAGAGCGGCGGCGTGCGCGCCGTGCTGGCTCGCGGAAAAAGTTCGGAGCGGCAGGCGGCGGCGGAAAACCTGGGCCGCGTCGGGCGCGACGCGCTCGGAATCTTGATTGAACTTGCGGGCGACTCCGATCCCTTGGTCGTGGAAAATTCCATTCGCGCGTTATCCGGCATCAGCGGCAGCGACGTTATTCCCGCGCTGGCCGCGCTGTTGAAGTCGGCGGACAGCAATATGCGGATGACCGCCGCGCAGGCGCTGGGCCGGACGAAAAATTCCGCTGCCGTGAAACCCTTGCTGGAGGCGACGAGCGACACGGACGAAGTGGTCGCCTGCACCGCGTTGTCGGCGCTGGAGGAAACGCAGTCGCGCGAATCGTATCGCTCATCGTCGCCGGAATTGTCCGCCGAAATCACCACCGGCCTGAAGGAGTGCCTGGCCGATCCGCGCTGGCGTGTGCGCGCGGCGGCGGCGGAAGTCGCCGGCAAATTAGGCGCGCGAAAAGTGGCTGATGATTTGAAAAAACTGCTCAACGATCCCGATGGGTTTGTCGTGAAGAACGCATTGACGGCCTTGGGGAATCTTGGCAACGCACCGGAAGCCGCCCAGTTGACCGCGCTGGGCAAACGCCTGCCGAGCCTTCAGGGCGACACGGTGGAAATGATGATGAAGACTGAATCGGACGATGCCATCAAGCCAGTCACGGACATTTTCAACTCCGGTTCGACTGACACGCGCGCGACCATCCTTTCGGTGCTGGGCAGGCACGAAAGCTATGACGAATCGAAGGACGACGACGGATGGAAGCCGTTGATAGCGCAGGCCGTCGCCGCTGCCGATCCGCGTCTGCGGCGCGGCGCGGCGGAACTTCTCATGGTGCGGTCGCCAAAACTGGCGGCAAAAATGATTGAACCCCTGCTGGCCGACGAAGATCGGGAGACGCGCCGCACGGCGGCGGATGCGTTGCTGCGGGTTCTGGAAAGCGACAGCAGCGGTTCGCTCGCCTCGTTTCGGAGAGTTTTTTTGTCGTCCACGACAAAAACAAACAAGCCGTCCCTGACCGCCGCGCAAAATGCCGCGTGGCACGCCGCATTGCTGAAACGCGCAGAAGTCACGCCGGAATTGAATGTCGCCGCTGCGATTTTTCTGACGGGCGACGGCAAGGCGGATTTGCCGATGCTGCTGGCCGCGCTGGATGCGACGAACAGCGCGACCGCGCAAAGCCGGTTGCAAAAGTCGGCGGACGCGATGGCGATTGGTCTGCTCGCGCCAAAACTGGCGCTGGCGGACGAACGGCCCGTGCTGGACAAGTTTGCGTCGTCGCCGCTTTGGTTTGCAATGGCCGCCAGCGAGAGCGGACACTGCCAGCCGGAGGTGGCGGATTATCTGCTGGACCCGGCACGTTTCAAATCGGTCATGGAGCCGGTGAACGGCGAGCCGTTGTCAGCGACCCTCGAAATTCTGGCCGGTTACGAATATGGCGAGCGCCCAAAATGGTCGTTGTGGAGCGAGACCGCACGGACCAAGGCGGTGGCTTCGGCGCTGCTCGACTCGACAAACGCGGCTTGGCGCGCGGCGGCGGTTTTTTCATTGGGCCTGCGCGCCGATGCGAAGGAGAATCTGGCGGTTTTTGAAAAGGCGGTGGCCGATCCGAATCCGTGGGTGCGCGGCTCCGGCATCCGCGCGCTGGCCAGAAATGTCAAAGATCGCGCGGTTTTGGAACAGCGTCTCGCGCCGATGCTGGCGGACACCAACCTGCCGGTGGCCACGGCGGCGGCAATGGTATTGCTGGAACCGGATATCTGCCAGGCCGCCGGGATTTCTGGCGAAGCGATTTATTTTGAGTTTGAATCCCATCGCGGCGGACGGAGCGAATCCTCCACCATGCGGAATGACGGAAGGCCGCTGGCGGTCTTGGAAGGCAAGCCGTCATTTTTGCCGGCGGTCAATGATCGGCTGGCCGCGAGCAGCGGACGCGAGGCCGCGCCATTCATGCTGCTGCTGGCGCAATATGGCGAGTTTGGTGGCGTGGACCGCATGGCCGCGCAGATCGCGACGCAGAATCCCGACCGGGAGTCGCCGGACGCGCTGCTGACGGGCATCGCGTTGAGCCGCGACGCCAAGTATCTGCCCGTCCTGCAAAAAATCGCCACCACGATGAACAACGAATTCGAGCTGCGGAAAATTTTACAGGCTTTGAAAGGAATGTCGGGACCGGACGCCCGGCAACTGCGGTTGGAGATCAACAAAAAAATCCGGGATGCGGGCGGTTCCGCGTCCGTCACTGAATAACAAAGAAAGCTGCCATGAAAAAAACCCTGACACTCGGCGTGCTGCTGGCCTGTTTGTGCGGCTGCATCAAAAATAAAGATGAACTCACCCTCAACGCCGACGGCTCCGGCAAGGTGCGCATCGAGACGCAGCGCAGCCTGCCGCCCGAAATGGGCGAAGGCATGGCCCTGGGCCGGATGGGCGGCCTGAGCGTTGTTTATCCGCCCACCAGCGAGGCCGAGGCGCAGAAATTTTTCCCGCAAAAGGATTTTACCGTCAAGGTGACAGCGCAGCGCGGCACCAACGGCGAAACGACGACCATCATCGAGGCAGAGTTCAAGGACATCAACGCCTTGCTCGCCAGCCCGTATGGCCACGCACACGAATTGACGGCGAAAATCGCGGACGGCGCGCTGGTGGTGCGCGGCGTCTCCGGCATGGAGGCCAGCGCGCGCTACGCTGAAATGAAGGACGATACCGGCATGATCACCGCGCAAATACCCGGCTATGCGGACCTGCAAAAAAAGAAAGGCGAGATGCGCTCGGAATTTCGCGTGACGTTGCCGAACACGGTTTCAGCGGGCAACGGCGCACGGGACGGCAAGACGGTCGTGTGGATCGTGGAACGCGCCAAATGCAAGGACGCGGATGATTTTGCGCAGCAGCTCGGCGCGCTGTCCGAGGCGAAGTGTCCGGCGGACGGATTGACGATGAAACCGGCGCCGCTCGTGCGAATGGGCTTGTTGCCGTTCGCCGAACTGGCCGCGGGCATATCCGAAGCCGGAGCCGCCGTGGACACGAACAAAATCGCCGCCGCCGCGAAATTTGTTCCCTATGGTTTGTCGGTGATGCGGACGCTGGACTTGAGCGGCGAGGGCGGTTCGCGGGAAAGCGCGGCGGAGCTGACCGGCGCGGTCATTTTGCCGAAGGATTTCACGCCGCAAAAATGGGGCGCGGTGAAACTGGACGAGGCGGTGGACGCCAAGGGCAACAATCTCAAGCCGGCTGAAGCGGATGAAGAGAGGCGTTTTGGATCGCAAGTTCGGTATTCAGGATCAGCGAACGAAGATGACGCGGAGGCGGACACCAACAATGTTTGCAGCCATGTGGTCAGCATCGGTTTTCGTCCACCGGACTGGAAGGTGAATGAAATTGCGCGCATCAAAGGCTCGGTGAGCCTGCAATATTTTGCCGGCGCACAAGTGTTGAAGCTGACGAACGCGATTCCGGCCAAGTGGATTGCCGACCAGTCAAAAATGATGAACGGCGAAATGGATTTCTCGGACAAACCGCTGGACAGCGCGGCGCTGGACGGCGTCGGCCTGAAGCTGTCCGTGCAGAGCGGGATGATCCAGGCCGGCATGACGATTCTGACGGTGCGGGCCAAGGGCGACGCGGCGCTGAAGGACGTGCAAGTGTTTGACGTGAACGGCCGGCCGTGGCCGACATTTTTACAGGAGCAGGATTATGGCGGCGAAAGCGGAAGCTGCCAGATCATGGTCGCCGGAAAACCGCAGGCACCGCTGTCGCTCGCGCTCCAGGTCAGCGGCAACGGCGCGACGGTGCCGGTGCCGGTGTTGGTGGAACACGTTTCGCTCACAAAATAATACGCGGAAAGAAACTTTGCCATGAAAACTTTTTTCCAACGAATCCTGGCACTGGCCGCAGTCGCGGCGGTGCTGCAATGGAGCGGCGTGGCTTTCGCGCAATTTTATGGTTATGGCGGCAGCCCGACGGAACAGCGCGCGGTGCTGACCATCAAGGCGGATGGCAGCTCCGTGTTCACGAGCGAGGTGGTCAGTTCGCGCACGCTGGCGGAGCAGCAGTTGCGGATGATGGAGCAGTTCAAAAAAATGCGCGCAGCGGAGGAAGCCGGCGAAGAGCCGCCCAAGCCTGATTTGACTTCCACCAACGAAACCAAGCCGTTAACGGACGAGGAACTCGCCCAAAAGCTGACGGAGTCCATGAACGAACGCTACGGGGAAGACTCGGAGGATTCGGGCCAGAAATACACCGTGGCCGTGAGGACGAACAGCGTTGCTTTCACCACCACCCGGTCGTTTGCGTCGCTTGAAGAACTGATGAAGGATGGCTACGGCATCTGGCGCGAGGGCGGCGTGATCTTTGAAAATGCGCGTTTTGAAACTGACACCAACGGCCTCTTGCGCCTGACACTCACGCCGGCGAGCGGCATGGAACGCTACCTCAAAAGCACCCGGTCCCAGATGAAATTGATCGGGGCTAAAACTGAATTCAAAATTATTTTCCCCGGCAAAGTGATTTCCAGCGGTTTTCCCGCCATTGAAAACAGCGCGACCGGGCTGTCGGTGGATGGCAAGAACGACGCGTCGGTGGACGCAATGCTGAAATTTTACGCCGCGCCCACGGTCATCACCGCCGAGGCGGGCGGACTGAAACTGGAACAGCCGCTCGAATCAAAGAAACTCATGCGTTCCGGTCGTGCGCGTGGCGCAAAGGCGGACGACCAGCCCATCACCGACGCCGGGCCGGGTTTTGTGGCCGAGGCGCAAAACCTCACGACGACGACGCTGCATATTTTCCCCGGCGGCGAAGATTATTACAAGGAGAACGGCGGTTCCTCGCAGTCTGGCGCGATTGTGAGCGCCAAACTGTTCGCGCCGAAGGGGCGCACGTTGAAGTCCGTCAGCGGCGTCCGCGTGCTCACGGCCGTGGACAACAAGGGCCGTTCCGTGGTTGAAAAAAATGAGGCTGGTGACGAGAATGATGCGTTCCCCGAATTCTCGCACGGCGGCAACGAGGACAGCGCCGCGATGGAAATCGAGTTGCGCCTGAAGCTGCCGGAACCGGACGCACAGGCCATTGACGAAATCTCCGCCGAGGCGGTCGCGGTCACCGTCGGAAAATGGAAGGAAATGACGCTGACCAACCTGCAGCAAAACGCGACGAACGAAGTGGATTTGTCCACCGTGCTGCCAGGCGCGAAAATGGTCGTCACAAAATTTTCGGCAAAGAACGGTCAAGTCAACCTGACCGCCACCTTCAAGGGGCCAAAGACGGTGGAGCATCTTGATCTGCGCGCGAACATCCCCGGAAACGAACACTTCAACAGCAATTTCAATGAGCGGAATTCCACCACCAAGGGTGGCACCACCACGCGCACGGTGAATCTCAACGGCTACGGCGAGCGTATTGAAATAGATTCCAACACCGGCACACCCGTCAGCAACGACGGCGCAACCCAAGCGATAGTTCTCATCGTCCGCTATCCCGACGACCTGCGGCGCGAGCGCGTAAAATTTAATCTCAAAGGACTGGATTTACTGTAAGCAACCAGGTCAGTAGTTTTGGAATGCTATTTAATCCACGCCTTGGCAACGACACCGCATCAGTGCCTGAATCGTTCGACCTTGTTCGCTTTCCCGGCTTAATCTTGATGAATGGGCGCGGGTCGGCGACGAAGGGTTTGCCGGCAAAAAATTTTGCAATGGGGTTGTTGTAAA
>Ga0182030_10006900_pt1 | contig 23814 bp, 21 predicted proteins | sample 812S3MmetaG_FD_121299 | JGI IMG/M metagenome (GOLD analysis project Ga0182030, IMG submission 121299) | Permafrost microbial communities from Stordalen Mire, Sweden - 812S3M metaG (Illumina Assembly) | ecosystem: Environmental > Terrestrial > Soil > Wetlands > Permafrost | place: Sweden...
AAGGGCCGAGGGGCACGATCTGGTCATCTTCGCCGTGGATGATCAGGGTTGGCACGTCAATGTGCTTGAGGTTCTCCGTGAAATCCGTCGCGGAGAATGCCTTGATGCACTCGAGCACGTTCTTCAGCCCGCCTTGCATGCCCCGGAGCCAGAAGCCGTCGCGCACGCCCTGGCTGACCTTTGAGCGCGGTCGGTTCGCGCCGAAAAACGGCGTCGCGAGATCCTTGAAGAACTGCGGGCGGTCGGCGGCGACGCCGGTGCGGCGGGCGTCGAACGTCTCGACCGGCAGTCCCAGGGGATTGGCGTGGGTCTTGAGCATGAGCGGGGGCACCGCCCCGACCAGCACGGCTCGGGAAACCCGTCTCGTGCCGTGGCGCCCGGGGTACTGGACGATCTCGCCGCCGCCGGCCGAATGGCCGACCAAGGGTACCCCGTCGTGGTCGAGCGCTGCGGTGAGTTCCGACCGGTCGTCCGCGTAGGTGTCCAGGTTGTTTCCATTCCAGGGCTGGGACGAACGGCCATGGCCGCGGCGATCATGGGCGATGCAGCGATAGCCCTTTTCGACGAGGAACAACATCTGGCTCTCCCATGCGTCCGCGCTGAGCGGCCATCCGTGACTGAACACGACAGGGTGACCGGGCCCCAGTCCTGGTAGCAAATCTGGGTGCCGTCTTTCGTGTTAAGCGCGCGCATGCTTCGGTAATAGCTGTTCGAACACTCTCATTCGCAGTTGTGCCTGCCTGCGCACCGATTTTCCACGGTTCCATTGCCGCGCCATAGCCGCGGCGATGAATGCCCGGGCGTCGTCGCCGAACCGCCGCCGAGTGCTGGCATCATTGCCTGAGGGCGGTGATGCGCTTCAAATGGTCCTCCACCACCGCGGCCAATTTCGTGACGAAGGCCCGCAGATCCGGGTCCTTCGTCGTTTCGAGCTCGGTCTTCACGTCGTTGGCGTCCAGTTGATGAGCCTTGATCATGCCGGCAATATAGGCCTGATCAAAAGCCGCGCCCTTCACGGTTGCGATTCTATCCACCATTGCCTGGTGTCGTGCGTCCAAGCCGGAGGGCAGGATCACGCCCTTTTCCACGGCGAGCGCCCGCAAGGCGTTGTTCATGGCTGTGTGGTCCCGCACCATCAACAGGCCGAACGCCTTCACATCCGCACGAGTCCCCTTCTGGGAAGCCTCCTCACCCAGGTTCACCTCAGCCAGACCTCCCTGCGCTGCGGCTTCGATAAAGCTCTTATCTGCAGGGGAGAGGATGGTCTGCGCGTTGGCGCGGGGGCTGGTGAGCAGGAGTCCGACGGCCACCAGAGGCATGGTCAGCCATTTTGTCGGGATGCGGGCGAAGATGAGGGCAAGCAGGGGGAGTTTCATGGAAGGTTTGGTGGGCAAGCCGGAAACCGCGTTGCCTGTCCGGCCGGTGGTGTGTTGGGGCATGATCTTTTGTGCGTGTCAGTCGGTTCACCGCAGGTTGACGCGCTCGGCGAGCAATTGGGACTCCGCCTCGAACCAGTGCGTAATCACGTGTTCGGGCAGCGACGTCCGGTTCCCATGGCGCAAATAGGCCCTCGTGGCGACTTCATCGGCGGAGGGCGGCATGGCAAATCCGCTCTGATTCCGGCCTGCGACCCGGGTCATGCGTGAAGGGCTGGACGATGTCTGGTTTTGGTCGGGGGAGAGTGTGTCGTGTATCATAAAAGTAGGATGGTTTGTGGTAAGACCGTTATTCTTTTCAACCCAAAGGCAAGATCGTTCGTGTCCGCAACGTTCTCGTTCAGTTTACCTCAAGCAGGCCCAGGGCCAACCAGCGAAGTGATGAGCTAACATATTCCGTGGGAACCCATTACAGAGTTTCGATAAACACTTCCTGAGGCTTGAAGATCCGAAAGCCATTGCAAACTGCGCGGTCGGGCCGATGCACGGTGCATTTTGTCTCTCGGGATGCCCTCATGCAGCGGGATGATTAGGGGCCTTGGGCCTCGGGAGGAGGTGGGCGTTTCGCCCTGGCCGTGGTTTTCAACCGGGACGTCATAGGGGCATGCACCCGATCGGAGGTGTGCCCCGGGGGTGGGGGAACACGTCGCGCGAGTGCTCCGACTCGAGTTTCTGGGGCGAGCCTACTGACTCTGAACCCCAACCGGGGCTTCGGCCGGACCCTGCGCGCGAGGTCGAGGGCATTCCGGCCGAAACCCGTTCAGGGTAAATCATCTACCGTTGCCCCGTACCCAGGGTAGCGCCCGGCGCGCAACCCTGGGCTGTGGGGCGCAATCCCTTCGGGATTGGGGCATCCCGCTACAACTGGCCCGCGCGGGTGGTAGTATCCAATGGCCCCCGGATGATCCGCAATGCAGCTACTCCGCTGACCAGGGCTCTTGGCTCATCGCGCCGTGGGGTTACCTGGATCCCTGCCATGAAGGAACAATGCGGCGCTCTCACGAACGCCGCTACGCGAGTGGACGATGGGCGCGGGTTTGGCCCGGCGCGACCTCTCCCTCCACCTACTTCACCAAGCTCGGCAGGAAGGTGGTGAGCGGCGGGAAATAGGTGATCAGCAGCACCCCGAGCAAAAGGATTAGCAGCATCGGCAGCGTGGCGCGGGTCACTTCCGCCATCGACTTGTTGAACCGGTAGGAGGCCAGCAGCAGGTTCAGGCCCACCGGCGGCGTGAGGAAACCGAGTTCCATGTTGGCGAGGAAGATGATGCCCAGATGGACCGGGTCGATGTGGAAGGCGACGCCGAGCGGCACCAAGAGCGGGACCACCACGATGATCGCGGCGTAAATCTCGACCAGGCCGCCGACGACCAGCAGGATCACATTCAGCCCGAGCAGGAAGATCCACCGCGAGGTGATGGTCCCGGTGGCCCAGGCGACGAGTTGGTCGGGGATCTGGGCATCGACGAGGTAGTGGGTGAAGCCGAGGGCCACGCCGAGGATGAGCAGCACGCCGCCCACGAGGATGCCGCACTGCGTGATCACGCGCGGCAGATCCCGGAACGGGCGGAGGTCGCGGTGGATGACGGTCGCTACGAAAAGGGAGTAGGTGGCGGTGACGGCGGCGGCCTCGACCGTGGTCGTCACGGTGAAGAGGGAGACCAGCGCCACTACGGGAATCAGCAGGTCCCACTTGGCGTGCCAGACCGCCGCGCGGGCCTCGGGCCAGCGGAACGTCGGGCGGTCCGCGGCGTCGCGCGGTCCCTTGCGGACGCCCCACCAGGCGGTGAGCAGCACGAGGAGGATGCCGGGGCCGATGCCGCCGAGGAACATCTGCTGGATGGTGATGTTCGCGTTGCTGCTGTGGTTGGCCACGACGGCGTACAGGATCAGCGGCAGGCAGGGGGGGAAGAGCATTCCGAGCGAGCCGGCGCTGGTGAGCAGGCCGAGCGCGTTGCGCTCGCTGTAGCGGGCCGCCAGCAGGACCGGCATCAGGACGCCGCCCAACGCGAGGATCGTCACGCCGGAGGCGCCGGTGAACGAGGTGAAGAAGGCGCAAACCAGCGCGGTGACGATGGCCGGCCCGCCGCGGAACTGGCCGACCAGGGATTGGAAGACGCGCACCAGCCGCTTCGAGGCTCCGCTCTCGGCGAGGAAGTAGCCCGCGAGGGTGAAAATCGGGACGCTGGGCAGCAGGTCGTTGGTGGTGAGGCTGTAATGCTTCAGCGGCACTGCCGTCGCGGGGTCGCCGTGAGCCCAGAACAGGATCAGCGCCGCGCCACCCAACGAGGTGAAGAGCGGCGCGCCGAGGAGGGTCGCGAGGCCGAGCGTGATCAGGCCGGGCGTGAGCCAGCGTTCGGGCGAGCCCGGAGCCCAGATCAGCACTGCCGTCGTCACCGCCGCCACGCCGACGGTGGCGGCGCGGCCGGGCCAGTGGCGGGCCGAGTGCCAGGCGAGTCGGAGGGCGATCACGCCAAACCCCACTGGGATGATCGTCTGTACGACCCAGACCGGGATGCCGTAAACGAGGATTTTGCCCAGGGGCCGTACATCGGCCACGTATTGGGCTCCCGCCACGCAGAGCCAGCCGGTGATGGCGGCCGCGAAGCCGCCGCTGAAGACGCGGGCATAGTCGAGCCACCGTCCCTTGAGGAGCGTTTGCGCCGGGGAGAGCGCGAGCAGACGTTCGTCCCGCGCCGCCACTGCCCCCCCGATCATCCCCACCACCAGGGTGAGGTGCTGCACGATGGTGCTCGACCCCGAGATGCCCGCGTTGAACAGCCGCCGAAGAATGATCTCCACCACCGGCAGCAGCATCATCGTCAGCAGGGGGACGACGAGGAGCAGGTTCTCCCCCTGACGCAGCCAGGCGAAGCGGGGCGCCCCGGGCGGCGGGCTCTCCGGCGGGACGGCGCTCATTTAGGCGTCGCGCCGTGCGTGGAGCGGTATTCCTGAATCAGGCGCATGGCTTCGTCAAAAGCGTCGTCCGGGACGATCTTCCCCCGGATGAGGCCCTTGACTTTTTCGAGCACCTCGGCCCACTCCTGCACCACCGCCGGTGTCACTTCCTGGACCACGAGGCCGCGCTTCACCATGGCCTGCACGGCGCGATCGTTTTCCGCCCGGGCATCGATGGTCACCCGCTTGCCCGTCTCGGTCGCGGCCCCCAACAACGCCTCCCGCGTCGCCGCGGGGATGCGTTCCCACGACTTCTGCCGCACGACCATCGCGCCGGCGAGGGGTCCCCAGTTCAGGTCGAGCATGTATTTCGCCTGGCTATCGATCTGGCCGGCCAGCGCGAACAACGGCGGGGTGGCAATGGCGCTGATGCTGCCGGAGAGGAACCCCTGGGCGATGCCGCCCGTCTCGAGCGAGACCGGGTTGAAGCCGGCGGCCTTCCAAACATCGAACTCATGCGCGTCCCCCGCCCAGGAAAACACCTTCAACTTCTGGAGATCCTCCGGGTGGAGCACCGGGGCGGTGGTGAAGAACCGGGTCCAGCCGGAATTCGACCAGAACAACACCGTGTAGCCTTTGGCCGCGAGCCGCTTCGCCAGGGAGGGGGCGAGTTTCTCGCCGACGTAATCCACCTCGTCCAGCGTGCGGAAGGCCATCGGCATCGTCTGCAGTGCCACCACAGCGGGCTCGATGTCCGACAAACCGGAGGTCGTCAGCAGGCCCGCGTCGAGGCTGCCGGTCTGCATCAGGCCGACCATGTCCGATTCGCCGCCCTGGGTGCCGCCGGCATAAATGGTGAGCCGGACCGTGCCCCCGCTGAGGTTGCGCCACTTCTCGGCCATGGCCAGCAGGCTCTTGTGGTAGGAGCTGCCGATGGGGGCCAGGGTCCCTAGTTTGAGGGTGATCGGCTTTTCCGCGCCCCGGGCGTGCGTCAGCCCGAGGCAGAAGGCGAGCAACAGGGCGCGGGCCGCGGTGCTCCAACAATGGGATTGTTTCATAAGGCGTGAGTCCGAAAGGGGGGATTACTTGGCGTCTGCATCAGTCTTGAGAAAGAGTTCCTCGGCGCGGCCGGCCAGCCACCGCGCGCGGCGCTGCATCACCAGGTTCATCAGGCGCCACTCCGGCTTGGCGTCCGGGTTCACCGCGAGGGCCTGCTGAATGGCGTGGCGGAACCCGACGTAGTCCTGCCGGGTCACGCAGACATCCTCCGCCCAGCTCACCCAGGGCCCCGCCAGGTGCCCGCCGGCCAGCTCCAACGCCCGGTCAAGGTGGGGCTTGGCCCGCGGGGAGGCGTCGCCCGTCCCGGTGGGGCGGATCATCTCGTAGGTGATGAAAAAGCTGTGGATCGCCCCATCGCCGAACCGCTCATCCAGCTCCAACGCCCGTTGCATCATCGCTTCGACAATCGGGAGGTCGGCGATCAGGTCCGGGTTGTCCTTCGAGATGGCGATGGCCGAAGCCCAGGCGGCGGCGGTCCAATAGAGCAGGGGAACGTCGCCGGATTTGGCCCCGGCCACAGCGGCGGAGGGCTTCGCGCGGAGCCTCGCCGAAAACCCGGCGTGCCGCACGTCCAACCCGCGCAGGCCGTAATCCCGCGCACGGAGGTAGAGCCGCCGGGCCCGCGTGCGCAAGGCCTCGGCCCCCGCCAGATCCTTCGCCTCGAGCTCATCCGCGTCCTCTTGGACGAAGGCATAGGAGTATTCGGTGAACCCGCTGGCCGCCGCCAGCAGCAGTCCCTCGTGCCGGGGTGACTCCGCCAGCACGGCTTCCATGAGCTTGAGACTGAAGGGGACTGCCGCCCGAACCAGGTCGGGGTCATCGTCCGAGGAGAAGGTGGTGCCGCTCCCGGCCAGGGCATCCCCGACCTGGTTCAGCGCAAAGTGCCGCACCGAGCAGCCGCACAAAGCCATCACCGCCGCAAGCAGCGGTGGAAGCATCCGTCTTGTCATGTTCAGTGTTACTCCGTTGAGCCGGCCCAAACCACCCCCGGCCTTGGGGTGGGAACCTACCAATGTTCGTATTCGGGGCCTCAATTGATAAAAAAATGTCCGCTATCGAAAATATGGATGATGGCCGCCCCGGCACGATCAATGCCCGGGCCCCCGGCTGGGGTCAGGCGGTGCCTTGGGCCCCGCCGACTGCCGGGGCCTGGTTTGGACGATCAGTCCATCCGGTTCCTTCGGTCAATCGTAGCGCCGTTTGGCCGGGTCGGCGGGGGTGTTGACCCGGCGGAGCTTGATTTCGCGCAGCGCCGCGGTGGTGGCGTAGGAGGCCACGCCGAAGGGTTTCGACATCTCTATTTCCCCGGGCCGCAAGGAGATCTTCTTGTCCTTGGTCACCACATCCACCACCTTGTCCTCGTCCAGCCAGCCCTCGAGCCGGCCGGGGGTGACCCGCAACCGGACGCGGTACCACCGGCCCTGCTCGAAAGTGACGAATTTCGTCGTTTGGTTTTCCGAGGCATCCATGCCGTCCAGGCTGGAAATCCCCACCAACCCCCCGCCCCAGCCGCCGATGATGAGGGTGCAAAAGTCGCCCTCGACGGGGACCGTGAGCGCGCAAAAGAAGTCCGATCCGCTGACGCGCATGGCGTCCAGGGCGACCTCGTAGTTCATTTTGGGGAGGTCGTTGGTGAAATTGATGCCTGTGAGCGGGTCGCCAAAATGGAGGATGGCCACCCCGGGTTGCAGTTCCACCTCGCCCTTGCCGGCGAAATCACCCTCGCGCCAGCCTTTGAGGCTTTTGCCGTCAAACAGCGGTTCCCAGCCCTCGCCGACGAACGGGGCGGGGGCCTTGGCGGCACCCGGGGGCAGCTTCGTGGGCGGCATGGCCGCGGCGGGAGCGGGGGGCGAAACGGCCGGCTTGGCTGCCGTCAGTCCGGGGGCTGTGGCGGCGGGCCGGGGTGGTGGCTGGGGCGGGGGCGGCGCGGCGGCGCAACCCGCGATGAATAGCGACAATGCGGAAACCAGACCCCGGCAGGCGTTCCGGCCCCGGCGGGGCGGGCCGGCGTTAGCCGATGGTGCTGTGAACTGGGAGTTGCCCATAATTCTGTGGCCGATAATATACCAGCCGCGCCCGCCGGGGGCCAGCACTCTTGCATCCGTATGGCCACACCCAGTTACTTGCGCGACCAGCCGGGCGGCGCTGTCCTCGCCGTCAAGGTGCAGCCGCGGGCCTCGTCCAATGAGCTTTGCCCCCCACAAGGAGACGAGCTTAAGGTGAAGGTGACCGCCCCGCCGGTCGATTCGGCGGCAAACGAGGCATTGGTGCGGTTCCTGGCGGAATGCCTGGGCTGTCCCCGCAACCGGGTCGAGCTGCTGCGGGGCCATACCTCGCGGCACAAGACCCTGAAGCTCCACGGTTTTTCGCCGGCCGAGGCCGCCGCCCTCCTGGCCCAGCCGCCCCGGGGGTGAGGGCGAGCCCGGCGATGGCGCGTGGCAGCGGCTCAGGTTGTAGGCCGGGTGCCCTCACCTGGCGAATTCGAGCCGCCCCGCTTGGGGACACGCGGCCTACAGCATCAGGCTTGTCGTTAGAAAGCCGGGGGGCATCCGGCCAACACCTGGTTGAGTCCAGTCAGCGACCGGTCCACCTGGTAGCCGAAGATCTGAAACATCGGGCCCAGGCCGCCCACCCGGTCGAAGGGGGGGCCATGTCGAGATCATCGCGCTCGACGTGGAAGCCGAAGACGCCCGGTGGGGGCACCGGGCCTACAGGAGGCCAAGCCCCCCTAAAGATGTGGTGAATGCCAAACCGACTTGGGGGGCACCGGCTCGATGTCCTTGCTTCCGAGCCGGTTTTGCCGCATGGTGATAGCGTGGCCCCAGCGCCGATAGCAGCGGTTTTCGTCGTTTTGGTCTTCGCCGGCGCCAGTTTCTTCTTCGCACTGGCGGAGACCTCCCTGTTTTCCCTCAGCCAATGGCAGGCCCGGCAACTGGCGGAGCGGGACACCGTCCGCGGCCCGATCGTGCTCCGTCTGCTCTCCAAACCGCAGGATCTCCTGGCCGCGATGGTGTTTGGCAACACCATCGCCACGGGTGCGGTGTTGTCCACCGCGCTCTGGATGGCGTTGCAGCGCCGCTGGCCGATGGTCCCCACCGTGGTCGGCCTGCTGGTGCTGATTCTGATTGGCTGCGAGGTGCTCCCCAAGACCATGGCGGTGCGCGAGCCGGAACAGTGGGCTCTCCGGGTCGCCCGGGGGCTTCGTCTCCTGCTCGCCTGCGGTCTGCCCTTCCGCCGGCTCGGGGAGGGCATCAGCAAGCTGGTCTTGGGTCCGACCGGCAGAGCCGGGCTGGTGTCCGGCCCCGCCCTGACGGACGGCGACTACCAGGAACTGATCGAGATGGCCTGCCAGCAGGGGGAACTGGCCCTTTCGGAGAAGGAGATCATCCTCCAGATCATCAACCTGGACCGGCATACCGCCAAAGAGGTCATGCGCCCCCGTTCGCAGATGGCCGCCATACCAGACGATCTGCCACCTGCGGAAATGCTCGCCGCCGCCCGGCGCGCCAAGCATCGGCGGCTTCCGATCTACGACGAGACGCCCGACACGATCGTCGGCATTCTGAACAGCCATGCGCTGCTGTTGAATCCCGCGGCTGATTTCGCGGACGTGGTCGAGCTCCCTTCCTTTGTGCCGGAGAGCATGAACCTCCTCCAGCTCCTCAAGAGTCTCCAGCGCCAGAAGCGCGGGCTGGCCATCGCTCTCGATGAGTTCGGGGGCACGGCGGGCGTGGTTACAGTCGAGGACATCCTGGGCGAGTTGATCGGGAAGATTCGCGCGGAGGTGGAGACCGGCGGATTCGTCATGGAGAAGACCGGCCCCTCCCGCTGGCGGGTGGCCGGCACGCTCCGGATGGACGATTTTCGGCGCGAGTATCCCGGGCTGCTGGAGTGGCCCGAGGTTGAGACCATGGGCGGGCTGCTGATGAGCCTGCTCGAGACGGTTCCCAACCCGGGTGACTCGGCGGTGTTCGAGGGTCTCAAGCTCACCGCCCACATCACCGACGAGCGCCGCGTGCGGGAACTCTGGGTGGAACTGGTCAAGGGCTGAGCACATGGCACCGCTCTGGTTGATCTGGTCGCTGTTCAGCGCCTGCCTCGTCCTGTCGTTCGTGCTTTCGGGGATGGAGGCCGGGGTCTTCGCGCTCAGCCGGCTCCGGCTCCGGCAGCAGGCCCGGACCGGCCTCCGGCGCGCCCGGGTGCTGCTCGGGTTTCTCGAGCGGCCGGAGAACTTCCTCTGGACCATTTTCGTCGGGAACACCCTCGCCAACTTTCTCATCCTCGGCTGGTTGGTCGCGGTGCTGCACCACGCCGTGCATGCCCGGCTGGTGCTGTTTCTGCCCCTGTTCATCCTGGTCGTTTTCCTCTTTCACGGCCTGTTCGACCTCCTGCCTAAGATCCTCTTTCGTGCCTACCCCAACCGGCTCTGCCTGCGCCTGGCCGGGCCGTTCCGGTTCGTCCATGAAATCCTCAGCCCCCTCGTGTGGGTGGTGGAGTGGGTTTCCGGGCGTCTGCTCCGCCGGCTGGGGGGCCGGGCCTTCACCGGCCGGCTCTTCGGCAACCGGGAGGAACTCCGGCACGTCATGGCGGAGAGTTCCCAAGTCCTCAGCTCCGAGGAGCGCTACATGATCGGCCGGGTGATGGACTTGCAGACGATGACGGCGCGTCAGGTGATGCGCCCGATGGCGCAGACGATCACCGTCGCCGCCCGCGACCCCGTGGGGCGGGCGCTGGCGGTTTGTCGCACTACCGGGTTCATCCGCTTCCCGGTTTGGGAAGAACGCGACGGCCGACGCCGGGTCAGCGGGGTATTCTCGGTGAACTCGGTGCTCTTTCTCGCCGGGCTGGACGAGACCCGGTTGGTGGGCGAGTTCGTCCGCCCCGCACTCTTCCTTCCGGAGGACACCCGGCTGGAGACTTCTCTGCGCCAGATGCAACGCGGCGGCCAGAGAATGGCCATCGTCCTGGGACCGGACCGGCGGGAAACCGGCATCCTCACCCTGGATGACACCCTGAGGGTGGTTTTCGGCGAGGTGAGCCTGTGAGCACCCCGCCCGCCGCGATGATCGAGTCGGCCTCCTCCGCCGGCACCGTGCTCCGCGCTTTGTCGGTCCTCGCCCTGGTCGCCTTGAACGGATTCTTCGTGGCGGCCGAATATGCCTTGGTGAAGGTGCGGGAGACGCAGTTGGAGGAACTGGCCGCCAAGGGGAACCGCCGCGCCGCCGCCGCCCGCCAGATCCTCGTCCGGCTCAACTCCTATCTCGGCGCCACGCAGTTGGGTGTGACGATCGCGAGCCTGGGCCTGGGCTGGGCGGGCGAGCCGGTCTTCAACGCACTCCTCGGGCCGCTGTTGGTCAGCTTGGGGGTGCATTCGGCTGGGCTGCGGCATTCGCTCGCCTTCGCCGCCGGGTTTTCGGTGCTGACCTTTCTGCACATCTGCGCCGGGGAACTCGCGCCCAAGTGGTCGGCCATCCGGAACCCGCTCCCGATCGCCCTGTGGGTCGCCCGGCCCCTCCACTGGTTTTACCGGGCCTCCTACCCCTTCAACTGGCTCCTGAACCACACCTCCCAGTGGCTCCTCCGCCGCGTCGGCATCGAACTCTCCGAGCCGGGCGCGGTGACCCACTCGCCGGAGGAACTCCGGCTCCTCGTGATCAACGCCCAAAAACAGGCGGGGGTCACCGCGGTCGGCCGCGACATCGTCCTGAACGCCCTCGACCTCCGGCACCGGGTCGTGCGCGAGGTGATGCAGCCCCGCCAGCAGATCGTCCCCCTGGACCTCCGGGCCTCCCTTGCGGAGTGTCTCGAGGTCGCCGAGCGCACCCGCTACTCCCGCTTCCCCCTGTGCGATGACGGGGATTTGGACAAAACCTCGGGAGTCGTCCACATCAAGGACCTTTACGCGCTCCGTCAGCGCGCGAAGACCGGCGCCGATCTCCTCCCGGTCGCCCGCAAGCTCATCTACGTCCCGGAAACCGCCCGGCTCGAGAAGCTCCTGCAACGGTTTCTCGACCGCAAACTCCACCTCGCGATGGTCGTGGACGAGTACGGCGGGACGGTGGGAATGGTGACACTCGAGGATCTGCTCGAGGAGTTGGTGGGGCAGATTCAGGACGAGTTCGACCAGGAGAAGCCGCTCCTGGTCCGGCGGGGCGAGAGTAATTGGGAGGCCTCCGGTGCCCTGGCGCTCCACGAGTTGGAGGAATTGGTGGGCGAGCCATTGCAGGAGGAGGGGCTCACCACCGCGAGCGGCTGGATAACGCACCGCCTCGGCGGGTTTCCGCAGGCCGGCGACACCATCAAGCTGGGCGGCTTTCAGCTCCGCGTGCAGAAAATGGACGGCACCCGGGTGGACCAGCTCGAGGTGGTCAAGCTGGCGGCCCCACCCCCCGACCCCATTTGATCCCCGGCGGGGCCGCCCTAATACTTCGCCGACTCCGCCGGCGGGGGCGCCATCGCGCTCTTCAATGGCTTGGAAAAGGCCCAGATGGCCAATCCCGTGCCCACGCCCAAGGCCGTCAGCAGCCAGAAGAACTGGGCCGCGTCGAGCTGCTTGTTCTCGTAGAGCACTCCGATGGCACCCGCCAGCAGGTTCCCCAGGAAGCTCGAGAGGAACCACATCCCCATCATCATCGAGACAATTTTGGCGGGGGAGACCTTGGTGACGAGGGACAACCCGACCGGGCTCAGGTAGAGTTCGCCCACGGTCAGGAGCAAGGTGCAGAACACCGGCCAGAACCAGCTCCCTTTGTGGTCGCCGACCACCCGGGCCCCGACGACCATGACGATGAACGAAAGCCCGAGGATGATGGAGCCGATGGCCATCTTGGAGACGCTCGACGGCTCCGAGCCCCGTCTGGACTGCCACCGCCAGAACATGTCGAAGAAGGGTGCCAGGAGGAAAATGAAAAAGGGATTGCAAGACTGAAACCAGGTGCTGGGCACCTGGAAGCCAAACAGCACGGGCCAGGTGGTCTTGTCCTCCGCCCAAGTCTGCATGGTGTTGCCCTGCTGCTCGTAAACCGCCCAGAAAACCACGTTGAGGATGCAGAGGCCGATCAGGGCGAGCACGCGCTTCTTTTCCCCCGCATCGAGCCCTTTGTGGCCGGCACCCGAGGGTGAGGCCGCCGCCGCCGCCCGGGTGAGGGTGCGGTTGTCGGTGGCGAGGAACCGCTGGCCAAAGGAGTACAACACCAAGCCGAGCAGCATCCCGACCCCGGCGGCGGCGAAACCATAACGCCACCCGTACTTGGCCGCCAGGGTGCCGCACACCAGATTCGAGATGAAGGCGCCGATGTTGATGCCCATGTAGAAAATGGTGAAGGCGCCATCCCGCCGCGGGTCGCCTTGGGGATAGAGGTTCCCGACCTGCGTCGAGATGTTCGGCTTGAAGGCCCCGTTCCCCAGGATCAGCAGGAACAAGCCGATGAAGAACCAATTGTCCGATGCCAGGGTGAACTGGCCCAGCGCCATCAGGATGCCGCCCAGGAACACCGTCTTCCGCTGCCCCCAGTAACGGTCGGCGAGGAAGCCCCCCAGCAGCGGGGTGAGATAGACACACCCGGTGTAGATCCCATAGATCATCGAGGCGTACGCGCCGTTGGTCCACTGGGGGCCGACGCCGATCCAGTGCCGGAAGGTCTCCCAACCCCACACCGCCGTGGGATCGCCCGCCGTGTCCGCCTTCCCACCCTGCAGGCCCTGCCGCAGGGTGACGAAGAGGTAGTTCACCATGTAGAGCTTCAGCAGGCCGCGCATTCCGTAGTAGCTGAACCGCTCCCACATCTCGGTGAAGAAAAGGACGAACAACCCGACGGGGTGCCCCAGAAAGGTGCGTCCGGGAACGGAATCGGTTTGGGCGGTGGCGGACATAAGGATGGGAACGAGGAGGCTAACGGAGTTTCATCGGACGCCGCTTTCGCCCCTGCGGCGGCGGGCCGGGGAGAATGCGGTCGTTTGACTGGATGACAGGGCGCTCTCGCGCATGCCTGCTCCTTTACGGCAAAAAGCATTGACTGTCCAGCCGAACCTCCCGGCCCACGAAGAAATGCCGATCCGGGGCCATGCGGTCGGCTTGCATTCTCCCCGGAAAGTGCCACGCTGACCGCCGTCAACCTGAACCCGTCACCCGCACCATCGCATGGAAATCCGCTACTTCTGCTCCACTTGGGGCAATGTCGAGACCACCCTGGAAGCCGCGTTGCGCCGCATCCAAGGCACCGGCTATGACGGCGTGGAACTGGGCGTCCCTGACCACGCATCCGAATGCGCGCCGCTGCGCGCCCTCCTCGATGAACTCGGTCTCCTGTTGGTCGTCCAACAGTGGACCCGCGGCAGCTCCCCGGAGGAACATGCCGCCTCGTTCGCGGAACAGTACTCGCGCGCCGTGCTCCTGCGGCCGCTGGGCGTCAATTCCCACACGGGCAAGGACCATTTCACCCTCGAGCAGAACCTCGCCGTCTTCGCCCGCGCCGCTGAATGCGAAGTGGCCGCGGGCATCCCGGTCTGGCACGAGACCCACCGCGGCCGCGCGCTGTTCAGCGCGCCCGCCACCGAGGCATTTCTGAATGCCCGGCCCGAGCTCAAGCTCACCGCCGATTTCTCCCACTGGTGCTGCGTCCACGAGTCAATGCTCGAGGATCAGGCGGCCCGCGTGGTCCTGGCCGCCGGCCGCACCCACCATCTGCATGCGCGCATTGGGCATTCGCAGGGACCGCAGATCCCCGATCCCCGGGTCGCCTCCGCGCGGCCGGGGATGGAGACCCACTTGGATTGGTGGCGCTGCATCGCGCGTGCGCGCCGCGCCGCCGGCTCGGGGGTGCTGACCGTCTGCCCCGAGTTCGGCCCTCCTCCCTACATGACCCTCCACCCGGTGACCGGCGAACCGCTGGCCGACCTCTGGTCCGTCAACCTCCACATGCGCGACTGGCTCAAAGGCCAGGAATGGTAGGCGCGCCGCGGCCTTACGGTTCCTCGATCTTCCAGACCCGGTACGTGCGGATCCGTGCGGATGGGGACCGCCAGGCTTCCGCGTCGGCGCCCGCCTTTTGGGCCAGCTCCCGCATGAACTCCGCGGGGTCGGGCAACTGGCTCCATACCTGCGGTAGAAAGGTGGCGCGCCGGCCCCCCACCTCCAGGATCACTCCGTCCAGGCCCGGGCTCAGGCTGGCCAGAAGATCATGGCTGGGGCCAAGAGCCACCTCCTCCGGCTCGGTGAGGAGGCTGATCTCGATGCGGAGCCTGCCCGCTTCGCCCTGCTCGACGGGCTCGAACCGATGGTCGCGGAGCGCCGCGTTCCGCGTTTGCCGGATGGTCTCCAGATAGAGACGGGCGCGCGCCTGCAAAGTCCCGATGCAGCCGCGCAGCTCACCCTGATCCGTGAGCGTGACGAAGCAGGCCTGCGGCAACCGCAGCCGCGCGGGGAGGCTGTCGGGGGCGATCGGCGGGTCCGGGGCTTCCGGGTGGGCGGTGGCGTGCGTCAGGGTCTTCCGCGCCAAGGCGAGCAGGGCCTGCGCGTCAGCGGGGCTCAGGGGGGCCCGGACGTCCGTGCCGAGGGGTCTCGCGGGGTCGCTGAGATTCATGCGAGAGACCTTTGCGCGGGCGCGCCCGATAGTCAATCCAGCTTCGTTGGCCCCCCCATCCTCGGCAGCCCGGGGTGGATCTCCGGTCCGGGGGGCAAACTTTCCCGCTTTGCAGCGGCCGATTATGGCGTAAATTCCCGGCGATGACGCTCTCCGAGCAGATGCTTGAGCTGGCCAGGAACGCCCGTCTGGCGGGACGGGAACTGGCACTTTTGACCACGGGGCAGAAAAACGCCTGCCTTGTGGCCATGGCCGCCGCTTTGGAGCAAAACGCGCCTGCCATCAAGGCCGCGAACGTTAAAGACGTGGAAGCCGCCGCCGGCCAGGGGATGGCCGCCGCGATGCTCGACCGCCTGACCCTGACTGAGAAGCGGATCGCCGCGATGGCCCAGGGCTTGCGCGAGGTGGCCGCCCTCCCGGACCCGGTCGGCCGCGTGCTCGACGAGCGGGTGCGGCCCAATGGCCTCCTCCTGCGGAAGATCGCCACTCCGATCGGGGTGGTGGTCATCATCTACGAATCGCGGCCGAACGTAACCGCCGACGCCGCCGGGCTCTGCTTCAAATCGGGAAACGCCACCATCCTGCGCGGCGGCAAGGAGGCGGTGAACTCGAATCTGCTCCTGGCCCGCCTGCTGGTGGAGGCGGGGCGCTCCGTGCTGCCCGCCTTCCCAGCCCATGCCATCCAAGTGGTCCCCACCACGGACCGCGAGGCCATCCGCGAGTTACTCTCCCTGACCCAATATGTCGACCTCTGCATGCCGCGCGGCGGCGAGGGCCTGATCCGGGCGGTGACGGAATGCTCGAAGGTGCCGGTGATCAAGCACTACAAGGGCGTCTGCCATGTTTATGTGGACGGCGCCGCCGACCTCGACATGGCGGACGCCATCGTGATCAACGCCAAGGTCCAACGGCCGGGGGTTTGCAACGCCATGGAGACCCTTCTGGTGGACCGGTCCGTGGCAGCCGTTTACCTGCCGCGCATCGCCCGCCAACTCGTGGAGCGCGGGGTCCAACTGCGGGTGGACGCCGGCGCGGCCGCTCTGCTGCCCGGGAAGGGCCCCGGACCGGGTGCCCTGGCCGGCGTCCGGTTGGCGATCGATCAGGACTTCTTCACCGAATACAACGACTTGGTGCTCAACCTCCGCGTGGTGGACGGGGTGGCGCAGGCCATCGACCATATCAACCACTACGGATCGGCCCACTCGGACAGCATTGTGACGGCTGACGAAGGGCGGGCACGGCGGTTTCTGGCGGAGGTCGATTCCGCGGCGGTCTATTGGAACGCCTCGACCCGTTTTACCGACGGCGGGGAGTTTGGGATGGGGGCCGAGATCGGCATCAGCACCGACAAGATCGGGGCGCGCGGGCCGATGGGGCTTGAGGAACTGACCACCTACAAGTGGTTGGGGATCGGCGGGGGCCAAATCCGCTCGTAAGCCATGCCGGCCTCTACTCTTTCTGCGGCGGATAATGCCCGCGCCATTCGCGCGCGGATGCCTGAGGGCGGGCTGTTCGCCGGACACGACTGGCGGGTTTCGCCCGCCCCGTTTGTCCTCGGGGAGGACCTCGCCGGGCAGTTGGAGTCGCTCGGCCGGGTGTTGTTGCAGTTTTACCGCGCCGCGAACCTGCTCTACCGGCGGAGCTTCGAGGGGCGGCAGCCCGAGTGGGTGGCCCGCTGGCTGGATGGGGGGAAACCCGCCGGCTTGGTTGAACTGCAGCGCCACGCCGCGTTCCGGCACGAGGTCCCCCGGGTCATCCGGCCCGACCTGCTGCTGACCGAGGACGGTCTCCGGGTGACGGAATTGGACTCGGTTCCCGGGGGCATCGGCCTCACCGCCTGGCTGAACCAGACCTATGCGGAACTGGGCTTCGAGGTGCTGGGCGGCGCCCGTGGCATGATCGACGGGTTTGGCTCGTTGATGAACCCGGACGGGGCGGTGCATCTCGTGGTGTCGGATGAGGCCGCCACCTACCGGCCCGAGATGGCCTGGCTCGCCGGGCAGTTGGACCCGGAGCGTTGGAAACTGCGCGACGGGACGTTCGACGGGTTCCAGGACGGCGATTCGGTCTATCGGTTCTTTGAGCTGTTCGACCTACCGCAGGTTCCCAACGCGGGACGGATCTTCGAGCTGGCCGCTGAACGCCGCCTCCGGCTGACCCCTCCGCCCAAGCCGTTGTTCGAGGAGAAGATGCTCTTCGCCCTGCTCTGGAACCGTAATCTGCGCGGTTTCTGGCGGCAGGAGCTGGGGGAGGGCTTCCTCCAGCGGATGAGCCGGCTGGTGCCTTACACCTGGCTGGTCGACCCGACCCCCCTCCCGCCGCAGGGCGCGATTCCCGAACTGAATCTCACCGACTGGGGGCAGTTGGAGTTCCTCTCCCACAAGGAGCGCGAGCTGATCCTGAAGGTCTCCGGTTTTTCGCCGCAAGCTTGGGGCGCGCGCGGCGTTTACCTCGGCAGCGATCTGTCGCAAGCCGACTGGGCCGTGGCGGTGCGCAAGGCCATGGCGGGGTTCCCCAACTCGCCCCATGTCCTGCAGAGGTACCACAAACCCGCGCTGGTCGACGCTTCCTGGGTTGACCCCGGAACCGGGCTCGAGGTGGCGATGAAAGGCCGCGCCCGGTTGTGTCCGTATTATTTCGTCACCGGCGAAGGGGACGCGATGCGTGCGAAGCTCGGGGGAGTGCTGGCCACGATTTGCCCGGCCGACAAGAAGATCATCCATGGCATGACCGACGCGGTCTTCGCCCCATGTGCCGCGGCGGTGTGACTCGGCGCGGCTGTCGGGGGTAGCGCAGGCATTCCTGCCGGCCGTATCGCCGACTTTCCAGTCGGCAGGCGTCCGTCACACCGGAGGCGTTTGAACAACGCCCGGCCCGCCCGCAGGCTCCCGCGCCCCGCCATTTCCCCGTCGACACCGGCGTCGCGAAGGTGTAAGTTAACGTTATGGGTGCGCGATCTCATGGCCTGCCGCCGGTTGTTCTGGCGTCAGCCTCCCCCCGCCGGGCGCAATTGCTGCGCGAGTGTCTTCCCGAATTCCGTGTGGTGGCCGGGGCGATCCCCGAGATCCACAACGAGCAACTCACCGCGAGCGAGGCGGCGCTGATCAACTCCTGCCGCAAGGCCCGCCACGTCGCGGCCCGGCATCCGGATGCCTTGGTGCTGGGGGCGGACACCTTGGTCAGTCTGGGGACACGCCTGTTTGGCAAGCCCGCGGATCTTCTTGAGGCGCGCGGGATGCTGCGCGAGCTGAGTGGCCAGACCCACCAGGTCGTGACGGCGATCTGCCTGGTTCAGGCCAGCGCCCGCCGCGAGCGGCGGCTGGTCGAGGCCACGGAGGTGACGTTCCGCGAGCTGGATGACGATCTCATCACCCGCTACCTCGGCGGGATGGACCCGCTCGACAAGGCGGGGGCCTACGCGATCCAGGAGCATGGCGAGCTGATCGTCGAGCGCATCTCGGGGTCGTTCACCAACGTCGTCGGCCTGCCCGTCGAGCGCCTCCGGGAGGAACTCGCCCGGTGGGAGATGGCGTGCGCGTGACGGCGCGCGGCGGCGGCCCCTCCTTTTCGCTCGCCTCGGCTCCCGATCCCGGGCAAGCTGCACGCGTTCGCTTTTGAAATTTTATGTCCGCCCCAGATTCGTCCAACCGCACCATGGCGGTGTTTCTCGACCTCGAAAACATCGCCTTGGGCGCCCATGACGCCCACTACCCCGCCTTCAGCATCTCGAAAGTGCTCGAGCGCCTGCTGCTCAAGGGCCACATCGTCGTCAAGAAGGCTTACTGTGATTTCGACCGCTACAAGTCCTTCAAGCGCGACCTCCACGAGGCCGCCTTCGAACTCATCGAGATCCCCCACGTCCGGCAGTCCGGCAAAAACTCCGCCGACATCCGCATGGTCGTGGATGCCCTCGACCTGTGCTACACCAAGGGGCACGTTGACACCTTCGTGATCTTGAGCGGCGACTCCGACTTCTCCCCGCTGGTCAGCAAGCTGCGGGAAAACGCCAAGGTCGTGATCGGCGTCGGGGTGAAGAACTCGACCTCCGACCTCTTCCTGAACAACTGCGATGAGTTCATTTTCTATGATGATCTCGTCCGGGTGGATGCCACGCGCACCCGCCGCCGCCCCGCCGCCGCCGCTGGGGCCAAGGGGGCCGAAGGGGAACGCGGGGGGGATTTGGAAAAGGCGCTGGATCTTGTGGTGGAGACCCTCGAGGCGATCACCGAGGAGCGCGAGTCCAACGAGCCCATCTGGGGCTCGATGATCAAGCAGGCCATCAAACGCCGCAACCCGGGCTTCAACGAGCGCAGCTACGGCTTCCGGTCGTTCAACGAACTGTTGATCGCCGCCGAGAAACGCGGCCTGCTGGGGCTCCACCCCGACGAAAAATCGGGCGGGTTCACGGTGGAGGCGTCGCAGTAAGCCGGGGGCTCCCTTGAGAACCCCGGGAAACGGCTCCCTCCGCGCCCCGGGAGTTGTCCGCGCGCGCCTGCTGGGCGCCTGCCTCGCTCTCGTTTGTTTCGTCGCCGCCCGTGCCCAGCCCGGTGGCGGGATGACCCACCGCAGCCTCGAGACCCGGATCACCGAGGCTTGCGAGGTCTTCCGCGGGACCATCACCAACGCCGTCGAGGTTCTGGTCCGCTCCAACGGTCACGACGGGTTCGAATACCGGGTCACCCTGAGCGTCGAGGAAGTCCTCAAAGGGAGGAGGTCGCGCGGGTCCCTCGACTTCCGCATCCCTTGGGTCGGGCGCTGGGAGGATCTCAGCCGCTGGGCCGGCCGCAGGGCGTCATTTCTTTGGTTCCTTCACGATCCCGGGGAGTCCATCGGCGCGGGCTTCCACGCCCTGACCAATGCCATCCGGCTCGGTCCGCCGGGGGCGTTCGCGGACGACCACCCGCCGGCGTGGTTTCCCCCGGGCTACGGGATGGATCTGGCCCGGCTTGAGGGGGCGGATGACGTTATGCGGCGTGCCCGCGCCTTCGCCCGGACCCCCTTGGGAGGCATGCGTTTCCATTCTATTTTCCTCCCGCCGCAAAGCACGCCCGACCATTACTTTTTCCGGAGCTATCTGGTCGTGCCGGTGGTCCCGGCCTTGGAGACCAACGCCCTGCGGCTCATCACCACGCCGCAGGAGGTCATTCCTGCCTTCCAGGTGGGGCTGGCGGGGGACAACTCCGACCGCCTCCCCCAGTGGCGCTGCGACTTTCGGGCGGAGGGCGTGGGGGCTCTGCAATACTTCAAATCAGAGGCAAACATCAAACTGCTGAAATCGCTGCTGGACAGCCCCGACTGCGCCCCGGTCCGGGCCGGGGCCGCGGAGGTCCTGGCGGCGTGGGGCGTTGCGGTTCCCCCGGTGCCCGGCCCCGGCCCCGCTCATTAGGCGGCCCTGGCGCGGCGGACGTGTCCCCCAGCAACAGCGTGGAACCGAGCGCCTCGGGCGGGCTTTTCGTTTGCCGTGGGTGACCACCATCCCAAAGACAGTGTATTTCGGGAATTGTGTCCGCCGTGGCAACCGCGTGTCCCGGAGGGACATCCGAACAAGAGCCCAAGGCTTCAGCCTTGGGTTGCTCTTTAGCAACTGGCTCCGTCCCGGAGGGACGGATGAATGAGAGAATCCAACAATCTCGGCCATCCCTCCGGGACGGGTGTTCTTGTTTACCACCCGTCCCAACGCTGAAGCGTTGGGCTATTCTCGCCGAGTCCCTCCGGGACAAAGCGCTGCCGAATCTCGGAAGGGCATTACAGTTGGCCCGGCTGCCCCACGACGCCGCGAGAACCAGGGTGCTTGATTATTCCGCGGACGATCCCGCTTCTCGCTGCAAGAGCTCCAAGTCCTCCCACTGGTCACCATCGGGCCACGGTAGAATCGTGGCCGTGGCCGGTCCGTCCTGCCGATCATGTCTAATCAGAATTCCGCCCTGTGGCGTCTCGCACAGTTCAGCTTCCATCGTCCCCGGCTGGATTACCATGTCCACAACGCCAAGCTCACCCCACACTGAGACCCTGTCTCCAAGGCGGACAATCGTGCCATCATAATAGTGGTATTCACGCGCGGCGCTTGGCTGTTCGTTGCTTTCCATATCTCACTTGCGCGTTTCCTGGGACGTGGCAACGCCGATGAACCGGATGTATCCAATGCAGACCACCCACTCAAGGACTCCGAGCACAACGAAGGCGAACCAATTGAAAAGCACACCCAAAGCCATGCGGAAACCCTCCTGTGTCCCGCCATTCGACGCCCCGATGATGAAACCGAAGGCAAATCCGAGAATGAACGTCAGGACCTCCAACGCCATAAGTATCGCGATGGCTCTGACGAGGGAGACCCTCGATTTGGTGCGGATCACAGCGGGCGTTCGTTCCTGCGGGACGAGCCTTGGATTGCTGCTCAATGACTGGCTCCGTTCCGGAGGGACGGCTGAGTGGGCAACGCGATCACGCGGAGCTGCCTGGTCGCGTGAAAGACCAGAAACCACGCGAGAGGGTATCCGAGCGGGTGAGGTCGCCACTGTCGGACCCGGTCATCCCCAAACCACCAGAAGATGCCGAGGATGATGGCCCAGCCGGCGGCCAAGACCATTCTCGACCGCCAGGTCATCGGTGGTTGTGGAAGGCCGCGAGAGGCTATGGACCCGATGATGCATCCGGCAAGCAGCAGGCCAAACGCCCGCAGGAGGTGGAAGAAGGAACCACAACCGGCCAGCGCAATCAGATAGCCAATCACTAAAGCGCAAATGCGGGGCCACGGTGGTCGCCCGGAAAACCCTGGTGGTGAAACTGTATCCGTTTGCATGGGGCGCTCGTTGCCGGCCAACGTTCAGCGCACGGACGGCGGTCCGTCCGCGAGTGCAGACTCGCCAGAACGGACAGCCGGGCCCTCATTTGGTGGATCGCCGGCCTCGGCTGGTGGCACGCGTCTGAGTCCCAGGGCGAACAAAACAGCGCCAGACAGCGCGAGCGGGGCGGCAACGATTGTTCCGAGGAGCTTTGAATAGATCGCTTTTCTGTAGAAGGTTGCCCCAATGTCCATATCAACCACCGGGCCGTTTGCTGCAAGAGAGGTGAGATCGGATCGATTCGTGAGCTCAAGCGTATACCGCCCTGCCGAAGGTATGTGTACGTAGGCCATGTGCCAGTATCCGGTCCAGTTCGAAAAGCTCGCTGGGCGCAAGACATGGAGGTGCTCTGATTGGATCACCTCATCGCCGCGCAACAGTCGAAGCCGGATATCACAAGGCAAAGCGGGGCTGTTGGAACCCCCGCCCACAAGATCTGACAAGGAGTACTTTAGCGGCGAAGCGTCTCGACAACCCAACCTGAGAGAATAGCTCTCCGAGGTTCTGACTTTAAACTCCTGCCTGAGTACGGCCCCTGACCCCGTGGGAAACGGCGCACTGAGGGGTACGTGAGTCGGGTAGTCATACCGAGCGAGGGGAAACCCGCAAGCGACTGCTCCCATCGCAACCAACGCCAACCCCGATTTTGCTAGTTTGTGCATGGTGCTTTCTACGCTGAGCGCATGGGTCGGTGATCGGAGCCGCTCGTCGCTGACGCTCGATCGGTCTCTCGCGAACCCGCCTGGCTCCGGCTCGCTGGGCTGCCTGTGCTTGTTTGCATGCGGCGCTCGTTGCTTCGCAACGGTTCAGGTGTCTGGTGGGTTCAGATACTTGTTTGGCACGTTCAGATCTCCGGGAAGGCCTCGACCGGATGCCTGGGCCAGGAGCCGGATGTTCTCATACACGTCCCGCTCGTCACGCTGGAACTGCCGCAGCAGCCCGGCTTGCGCATAGGAGAGCGGGGTGGCATCGAAGATGGTCGTCTCCCACTCAAATCCCTTGCGCCAGGCAATGCCCGCCACACGAACGTCGGCCTTCGCCCCGTGTTCGAGCAGGAGTCGCATGACGGCCTGACAGTGGTTGCGGTGCTGGCAGACGGTATGGAACATCGGCGTGTGGCCGTTGAACCCGTATTCATCCGCCGCAGCGGTCGCCTCCAGGTCCGCTCCCGCCTCGATCAAGGCAGACGCCGTCTTGAGTTGCCCGAACTCGGCAGCCACGTGGAGCAGCGACGCGCCCAGCAACGGGGTGAACGCGCAGCGGATGTCAAATCGGCGGCCTATCAACGACGGGTCCCGGCGCAGCTCCGTCCGCAGGGCCTCGGGGTCATCCAGCAGAACCGCCAGCAGGCCGGGGTCCGGCCACTCCGCCCCGGCTTCGATGAGGCACCGGACACAATCGGAGAACTTCGGAGACCGCAAATACATCTCGACCAGCAAGGTCAACGGCGTCTTGCCATCCAAAAGGCCGTTGACCTCAGCGCCCGCCGCCAGGGCTGCTCGAATCTCCGCGGTGGAGTGCGTCTCGAAGGCACCCAGGAGGGTGTTTTGTGGTGTCGTCATACTGCGATGGCCTGGCTGATTGTCTCACCGATCCGCGGCACGATCAACCGCCGGCCGCGGTTCGCCGGGCGCGGTGACTTCGTCTGGTCAGCCGCTCATCCCGGGCGAGAAACCGAGCAGTGAGCTGACCCCGACCCGCGGCACCGGCTGTCGCCCCCCTCGCCCCAATGCCGTGTAAGGATTCGAGCTGGCGGGAGCGTGGCCTGTGCCTTCACCCCCGGGAGGGGGTGACAGAGGGTAGCCGGGGGTTGAGCGGAGCGACACCCCCGGAAAAGCGAAAAGGGCACAGAACCCAGGAGGGGTGCCAGAGTAATGCCCGACGGAGCCACCGCACTCAGCCAACGCTGGCACCCCTCCGGGGTGCACGGGATCTGGAGGAACGGATCCGGGGGCGTCGCTTCGCTCAGCCCCCGGCTACCGTCTGGCAACCCGCCGGG
>Ga0182030_10006901_pt1 | contig 23811 bp, 19 predicted proteins | sample 812S3MmetaG_FD_121299 | JGI IMG/M metagenome (GOLD analysis project Ga0182030, IMG submission 121299) | Permafrost microbial communities from Stordalen Mire, Sweden - 812S3M metaG (Illumina Assembly) | ecosystem: Environmental > Terrestrial > Soil > Wetlands > Permafrost | place: Sweden...
CGGTGTACACGCAACTCCCACAGCACCCAAGTGCCGGGTTGCAGCTCCAGGCGAAGCGCCGAATCGGGAAGCTCTGAGTTCGTGAGCGCTCTCCGCGGATTTGGCCATCAATTGCTAGCAAGGGACGCGTTTGGACATCAATTGCTGAAATATTCAGCGCACAATTCAGCAGCTTACGCGCACTCGCACCGAATATGCGCAATCTCGGGGGATGGCCAATCCTGGCCAGAAATTACTGATATCGACACCGTGATCGACGGCCGCAGCACCGTGCAGCAGCACATTCTCCAGCACCTCACGCAATTCGTCGCCACCCACACGCGCGTGGTCGACGGATTGCTGATCGAACTGAGTGCCGAGCGCTTCAGCACTGGGCGCGTGTGGCAGCCGCTGTACGTTCATCCGCGGACGGGACTTCTGCGGAAAAACTCCGACAAGCTCGCATCGCTCGTTCAGAGTCGTGAGAGTGCTCGTGCGGCCGAGCGCGCTCGCGATGCTCACTGGCGCAAGGTCTCGCCGACAACGCAGTTGCATCGCCTGAGCGGGGATTGGTTCGAAGTGACGATAGCCCCACTGCCTCCAGCGCCCGAGACCCGGTGGTACACGCTGCGCCGTTGCCACGTTGCACGCACGGCACGCACCACGCACTACTCAAGTGAATATCGCGATACGATTCAGCTGTAAGGCGAGACTGACGTCTATGCCGTATCGAAGCGCCAGCTCAGTGCGCGCGAGATTCGGCGCTTCAAGCTCGGCGCTAACCACTGTGCCGCAGCGCCGCATCCGGCTCAAAGATCGTGAGACTTTGGAGCTGCCTGCGCACCGGCGCGGTGAGGTCCCCGGCACCCGGATCAAAGTTTGTGAGACTGAGAAATGCACGTGGTTGATTTCGTTGGCGTCGACATCGGCGGAGATGATGCGACAGTCTCAGGATCTTTGAGCCCGGACAAATGCCAATCCGCTGGCGGTTTCAAATTGACATAAGAAGTACTATCCGTCCCGCAGTTTATTAGTACTTAAATATCAATGGCATACGGTTATACATAATTGTATCCTTGCGATACTGCAGCTGCAAGCAATCGCCCGCCGCGCCGCAATATTTTCGTGAGGGCGCTTTGGTCATAGTGATGATTCGACGAAATCTACTTTGTGACGCCGTATGGAGCTGTTTCCGTTGCGCTGGATTGAAACGTCCCGTTCTTCTCCACGCGCGCCGATGCCAAAGCCACCGTATTTGTCATGCACGCCCCGTTATACACATTGATGTCGGCGGCACTCACCCAAAGAGTGCCTGAAAGCGCATGCCAAACCGCCTCATTTCAGAAATTCATCGATAGGCTAAGTATGGCGGCGAAAACGGGCTCGACATAGTAGGTGGGCGAACTGCCACCAATCACGCCACCCTGGGTGCCGATGGTGCTCATCGCATTGAGGGGCGTGTAATTGACGCCGCTGCGGAAGCGCGCGTCACCGATGTTGGAAATGTTCAGCTGTATCTTGGAGTTGTGCAGCATACCCCAATCCGGCAGCGTATAGGCGAAGGTGAAGTCATTGTGCAGGTAGCTGGGCATGGATTCTTGGTTCATCAAGTCTGCATACTGGCTGGCGACCCAGCGCAGTCGCACACCGGCCGTGATTGGTCCATTGCTATAGGTCAGCCCGACAGCAACCTGTGATTTTGGAGCTTGGGTGGAGACCTTTCCTTTTGTTGGAAGGTAATCCTGCAAACCACCTGAATCAATTGCGGCGATGTCGCTTTCGGTATGCGAGTCGAGATATTCGAATGAAAGGTAAGGGGCAATGTAATAGATCGGTTTGGTTCCGAACTGCACGTCGATTCCACGTGAGGTTTGATCGCCAGCGTTAGCCGTCAAGGCCTCCGGCAGGCCGTTGACGTATTCGTTCAGCGTCAACAGGTGGTTCTTCAGGTTAATGTTGAAGAACGAAACGTCGGCGAGCAGGAGGTCGCCCTGGTAGCGGTAACCTACCTCCTCCTTGACGGCGGTCTCCGGCGTCGCCGAGCCGGGGGCGCTGTTCTGTCCGCCTGAGTTTATGCTGTAGTAGTCGATGATGGACTGCAGAAACGGAATCGTGAAGTCCTTCTCGATATCGGCGTAAACCGAGTTCTGTTCATCCACGTTGTATTTAATCTGTGCCTGGGGCAGGAATGAATCGAAGTTCTTATGCGCCAGCGCATTGGCGCCCGGCAGGAAATTCCTGATATTCACGGTGTTCAATATGTACTTGCCCCCCGCTGACACCGTCAGGCGATCGTCCAGCAGCTTGAGGGTGTCGCCGACGAACAGGCTATCCAGTTCGTAGCGCTGATTGCTGTCGTTGACATAGTAGGGCTGCCCGCTGGCCAGAAGATAGATGTTGGCGCGGTCCCATGGATTGCCGGGAACGCCGGTTGCCTGGTTGACGACGCCCACGGGGTCGCGCTCGAAGTTGACGTAGTTTTCGTGCCACCAGCCGGCGACCACGGTGTTCGGCCCGAACGTGTCCGTCACTTTGGCCACGTTGCCCGTCTGGTAGGTGGTGGAATGGAAGCCGGCATCCACCAGGACCTGGCCGTCCGTCGGCGTGATCGCGCCGCCGCGCGTCAGGTCGACATTCACCGGCTGGGTGCCCTGGAAGGTCTGGCCGACGGTCAGCACGTCGCCGGCAGTGCCCGCGCCGAGGAAGGCCCAGAAATAGGGCGTATCGTCGAAGGTCAGGGAGTCGGTCACCTTCAAGTGCACGGGCAGCGAGTACACCATCGCATAGGATGGCGTCTGCTGGTTCAGCCTGTAGTAACTGGTGTCGCCGAAGGACTGGTAGGTATTGTGGACATTGAAATTATTGTACTGCGCGTCGTAGTCCGCGAACTGAGCTGCTGTCGGGTAGTAATAGTAGGTGTAGAACTGTCGGTTGATCGAGCCTTCTAGGCTAATTCTGTCTCCGTCGCCCCACTCATCCACCAGCTTGAAGTCTGCGTGGAATTTCTGGTTGTTGCCGCCGCCGCGCCAGTCGTCAGCATTGCCCTGCGAGATCGAGACAAACCCGCGCAGATTGGTCGAACCAATCGCGCCGCTGTCCAGCCGCGCGTATTCCATGTTGTATGACTGGGTGCCGCCGGCGAAATCCACCGCTACGCCCGGCTTGAGGCTGGGATCGCGCATGGTCATATACATTGTGCCAGCGGCGGAGCCGATCGTCGGCGCGTCAATTGTTGAGGTGCCGGGCGCCACGGAGACCGTCGTCAAGTCGTGGCTATCGATCGTTTCGTTTGAATACGCCGAGCCGCTGTTGTAGACCGGCACGCCATCCAGGACGAAGCCGAGGTCGAACGCGGGCAGGCCGTGGATCTGGACATTGTAGCCGCCGGCGAGACCGAAGGCGTCGCTTGCCGACACGTTGACGCTGGGCAGGTTCGCGATGAGCAGTGCCGGGTTGGCCGATGGTACCTGGGCATCGATGTAATCCTTGGAGATGGTCTCGACCACCTGGCTTCCCGTGGCCGCCACCATTTGGCCGCCGCCCGCTACCTTGTGGGCGGTGACTACGACCTCGCCGATCTGCGTCTCTGGAGCGTTTGTGTCTGCGGGGGGCGGTTGAGGCGCTTGTTGAGCCATCGCCTGTTCCAGGTACGTGGTGGAGACCAGAAAGAGACCCAGGATCAATTTGTTTCTTAGCATCGTAGAGCCCCAGCATTTTGGTTGAATTGAAACAGCGAGGAGTCAATCAAGGCACTGCCCCAACGCAGCGCGACCGCGCGAAAAGGGATTCGAGAGCGGTACCGCCGCTTGCCGTGCTCGCACAGGAACCGCGAAAATCAAAATCGGGCCCGCCGCGGCCGCGCAAGCCGTCATTTTTTTGTTCATTATCCCTTCCGCGAAGATCCTTTTGAGGATCTAGAGGTCTAGATCATAGGACCACAGGCATGAGTTTACGAGTGAGAAATTCTCTACCATGGCCCATGCTCCAGAAAAAGAGGTCTATTATTCAATGGCTTGCGGAATACCGAGCTGGTGTAATGTGGTATCCTCATAGTTGCTTTGAGGGGGCGAGATGCGGTCTATCTGCGCTCTGGCGGCGTAGAACGTAGATCAGAGGTCTTATGAGCGTAATCTTGGCAAAGAAGCGCAAAGCGATGGAATCGCCGGTGGCCACCAGCCATAGCTCCGGACCAGGCCTCATCGATCAGGCGTCGCCCGTCCCGGTGTTCATCCAGGTGGAACAGGACATCCGGCGCCAAATTATTTCCGGTGCCTACAAGACGGGGGACCGCCTGCCTCGAGAGACCGAGCTGGCAAAAATTTACGGCATCAGTCGGATGACCGTTCGGCATGCGCTGGAAGGATTGGCGAAGGCCAAACTGATCAAGCGCTCTCACGGAGTCGGCACGACGGTCATTTCCCCGCCGGCGCCGGTGGTCTTCAACCTCGGTTTGATGGTGAGCTTTAGCGATCAGTTGCGGCGACAGGGGTATAGCCTCAAGACCGTCACCGACATGCAAGCCGAGGTGCGGCCACCTGAGCACATCAGTAAGGCGCTAGGAATGCGTGCCGGTGAAATGGCAGTCGCAATACGACGCGTCCGGGTGGTGGAGAATCACCCTCTCGCGTTGACCACCTCGTGGTTGCGTGCCACTCGCTTCCCTGGACTGGCTGACCGCGAACTGACTCAAGGGTCGCTGTGGGCGACGCTCGAGGATTTTTACGGGGTCCAGGTGAAGAACTCTGAGAACGCCGTCGAGGTGATCCAAGCTACGGCGCTTGAGGCGCACCTGTTACACATCGGCACGGATGAAGAGCTCTTATCGTTCACCGGTATCGTCTACGACACCGAGGATCAGCCGATCGAGTACATGACGGCACTGTGGTCGCGCCAAGTTCGATTTAACTTTTCAATATCCGCTCCCGGCGAGTCTCGCTCCGTTCCAGAGTCACGTCCGAAGTTCGCGCAGCGGCGGTGAAGCGGCAAGCTCAGGGCTGACGATCGACCAATCGAGAGTCGATGGTCGCGTTGATACCGGACAGGTGAGCAACCGGGTCGGCGTCACGATATAGTTGGCGAGAACATCGGTCGCAAGACATGGCGCGCTTGCATTGACCACCTGGATGTCATGGACTAGGGCGACAACCGCAGCCTGCGGAGTGACCAGGCCGGCCGCGGCGAACACGCCCCACTCAACATCCAGATACCGGGCGCCCATGCCGAAGCGCAGGCCACCGGATGTAATGGCCGACGCACCGGTGAGAATAAGATCGAACGGACCCCGCATCCGCAACTCCTCCAGGGATACGGTTCTACCAAAGTAATCCATGCCGTCCAGCCAACTTGCGAAGACTGCGTGGTCTTTGGCAATTCTGTCAGCCTCCATGAGAATGAATCCGCGGTGCAAACCGTAGGAGGGCAGCACCAGGTCTCTGCCTTCCTCCAGTAGCATCTGCCGCAAGGGCAGCAGGCCGTTGTCCGGCGTCGCAAAGATCTGGCGCGCGCTGCGATACACCGGGTGGACCGCGAAGCGTGCGGCCGCGGCCGGACTCCCGACAAAGCCCGGTATGAACTGCGTGAAGTCCAAGTGAAAATGCGAGTCCGGGACGGCGACATCGAGCATCCGCAAACGGATGCCGCGGGCGATTTGCTCAAGCTCACCGGGTCTGGCCGCCACGATGTCGTTCCTCGAGTTCTCAGAATGTGGCTGGCGTGACCTGCTGGGTCAGTCCGCGCTTGTATTTGTCCGAGAAGGCGCGTCCAACCTTGCTGAGCATCTGTTGGGGGCTCTCCCGGTCCACCCACACCGCTTCCACATCCTGTATGAAAATATCGGCGCTCAAGGATGGAAAGAAAGCGTAGATCTCATAGCCAAAGCGACCCTTATCGACTTCGTCGGTGATCACCGCCATGGCCTGGTAATACGATTTCGTGATACCCCTTGCGGAAGGGTCCGCCGGGAAATGCTTCAGTGGAATTGCCCAGTAACCCGGCCAGACCTTGGCCATGGCCACCGCAAACGCAGGGGACATCATGGTGTTCAGCACCATTGCGGCACCCTCTTTCACCTTGGAATTGGCATTGATCGAGTAGGTGAACGGGCTACCGATCGAATATATCGGGTAGGGCATCGAGGGGCGCAGCTGCGGAAAGGGAGCGAACCCCAGGTTGTCAGCGTCGGCGCCTTTGAAGTAAGTGCCGGCCCATTGATAGACATAGGAGGGTCCAAACAGGAAAGGGGACCGACGCTTCTGCAGCAACTCCAGCGCCGAATCAAATCCCAGCGCGAAATAGTCACTGCCCCCCAGAAACCCGGACTGGTACCAGCGTTTAAGCTCGGTCATCGCGCTGACCATCGACGGCGAAGTCCAATCCCCATGGCCGGTCAGCAGGGTGTACAGATAGTCCGGTCCCGCGATCTGGTTCAGAAAAGCCGTCACGTAGTCTTCATTGACCGGCTGCCAGCCGGCATTGCCGGTGACCGACGCGTACATTCCCTTCGCCTGGGCCGCGCGCATGATGGCTTCGACTTCCTTCCCGGTGCGCGGTACCGACCAGCCATTCTCGGCGAGAACTGCCTTGTTGTAGAACATGCCAATCGTGGCCAGGCATGGAGCCATGCAGTACAGGCGCCCCGCCTGCCGGCAGGTATTGAGCAGAGCCGGAAGAAGGCGCTCAGACCAGCCATACTTGCGGTCGTAGGCATCGAGCGGCTCGAGCTTCCCGGCCTTCGCCAACGGCATCACATTGGTGGGACCAGAGGTGTATATCAGATCGGGACCCTGGCCAGCGATGGCAGCGACCCGAATGTCATTGTCGACCGAGATCCGGTATTCAATCTGCAGGTCGTACTGGTTCTGCGAGCGATTGAACGGCGTCACCAGATTGTCCTGAAGCGCCTGCTGGTAGGCGGGCGAGGCGCCCCAGAACCACATCGAAATCCTTTGCCTCGCGATCGCAGGTGCGGCTGCCAGGAGGGTGATGGCCATTAAGCCCCCCGGTATCGCCCGCTTGATGATCGCGCCTAGGTACTTCACAGCCGAGCGCCGGATTCCGAAAAGAGAAAGCACGCCTCCGGATCCGGAAGAATCTGCACCTCCGCGCCTGGTTGGGGCGCGGCAGGCCCGCGCTGCTCTACGACAATGCGGCCACCATTCTGGGCCCGGATGAAGGAGTAGGCCACGTGACCCAGTTGTTCGACGAATTCGACCCTGGCGGGGATACCGCCAGCACCGACCAGGGTGTGTTCGGGCCGGAAACCCAACGTGGCCCGCATGCCCGGAACGACGGCGGTCCGCACCTTGCGAACCAGGATTGCCTCCGCCCCGAGCGTTGCGGCCTGGACCCAAACCGCGCCGTCCTGGCTCTCCCGGACCTGTACCTCAACGAAATTCATTTGGGGTGAGCCAATGAACCCGGCAACAAACTTGTTCGCCGGATTTTCGTACAGGTCCATGGGCTTGCCGACCTGCTCGATAGTGCCATCACGCAGGACCACGATACGATCGGCCAGCGTCATCGCTTCCACCTGATCGTGGGTCACATAGATCATGGTCGCCGAAAGCTCCCGGTGCAGACGACCGATTTCAATGCGCATCTGCGTTCGCAGCTCCGCATCCAGGTTCGACAAAGGTTCGTCAAACAGGAATATCCCAGGCTCCTTCACGATGGCCCTGCCGATCGCGACGCGTTGGCGTTGCCCACCCGACAGTTCCTTCGGCTTGCGCTTCAGATACGGAGTCAGTTGCAGCACTTGCGCCGCGAGGGCGACCTTCTCGCGGCGGAGCGCCTTGGCGACACCGGCAATTCGCAGGCCGAAGCCGATGTTCTCCTCCACAGTCATGTGGGGGTACAGCGCATAGCTCTGGAACACCATGGCCACCCCGCGGGCGGCGGGGGGCAAGTGAGTGACGGGTCGGCCACCAATGGTGACTGCGCCCCCGGAAACACCCTCAAGGCCCGCGATCAGCCGCAGCAAGGTGGACTTGCCGCAGCCCGAAGGTCCGACAAAGACCACGAACTCCCCGTCCGCCACCGCCAGGTTCAGGCGTTTGAGGACATGGGTGCTGCCAAAGGTCTTGTCGAGATTGGTGAGGTCGAGGGAAGCCATGGGTTTTCTCAGGTTTTGACTGCGTCAGCTCAAGGCCCGAACTTCGAAGCCCAGCGCGAGCACCGTCCCCTGTTCGATCAGGAAACCCGCGCCACCACTTTCCAGGAAGTCATCGCTGGCTTGGAGGAGATCCCGCCCCTCTATGGAGAAGCTCAGCGTGGCGCCTTTGACGGCCATTTTGAATCCCAGCTTGGCGTTCTCCTGGTAGGCAAATGGCACCTGCGCAAGCACGCTTACCGTATCATCGACGCGCTTGATGATCTTGGCTACCTGGTTTTCAACGACTCCCGCGTAATACCGGCGGTGGCCGCGCGAGCGCACGATCAGCCCCACCGCCTTGTGCAGATCGAGCGTCAGGCGCGAACTCACCTCGTAGTCCACCCAGTCACGGCTGCCGGTGGTGATCACGCCGTTGTCATGCGGATGGGACAGGGCGAATGTCGTGTCGAGGTCCGGTCGGAAGTGCAGAGCGGAGCTGACGAAGGACTTCATCCAGTAGGAGGAGGTATCAAAGGGTGTCAAGCGCGGCGACATCTCGTGGGCGCGCTTCATGATGAAGGCCTTGGGCGCTCCAGACCAGTCCATTCTGAGCAGCGCAATCCGGCCGCTGAGGCGTTTGCCGGCGGACAGCTCAAGCCCGATCCGATGGATGGGGAGCCCATTCACATCCGGCACCGGCCAGCTGATGGCATTGTCGCCCTTCATTAGTGCGATCGGATCGCCGAGAACCTTGGCAAGGTTGCCGTCACCGTCGTAGTGCACGATGAAGAGGCGCAGCGTCGGCGCATCGGACTCAAATACACGAATCGTTGCCTTGACCGTCTGGGTACCGTATAGGGACGGACTCGCCAGCACTTCAAAGTAGCTGGTTTCCGCGGCAGCCCGCGGTTTCGGATCAATGAAGGTCGGGACCGAGACGGAACCCTTGACGCCCGCAGCCAGCGCATCGAAGCGCAGTTCGAGGCCATTGACCTCGCTGGTGGTGTTCAGGTTGCCCACCGAGGTGATTGCCTGGCGCCCTTCGTGAAGCGGGCAAAGCTGGAATCCTTGCACTGCGCCGGCATATTCAAAAGCAAACCGGGAGTCGGGTGGCTGGTAGTCATAGCCCGCTAAGGCGGCCGCCGCGCGACGCACGCGGCGCGTTTCCAGGACGGCATCGGACAGACAGTCGCCGCCATCGGAGCTCACCAGGTAAAGCAGGTCGGAGACCGGTCCCCGAAAATCCGGGCCCTCCTCCAGGGCCTTGATGCCTAAACGGATGCCATTCAGGCAGCCGAGGTTGCCGGCATTGCAGTCGGTGTCCCAGCCGGAGGACACGGCAATCTTCAGGCCCTCCTGAAAGTTATCGCCGCCCATGATGAACGACGCCAGCAACAGGGCGTGATTGGGCATCATCGGGCAGCACCCCGGATAGTGCCGATAGGAGTGATTTTCCTCCAGCCACTGACGCACTTCGCGCCAGTGCGTTGCCTTGGCGACCTGGTTGCGGACCTCGCCCACCACGCGCGCGAGTTCCTCGTCGCGCGCGTACTTCAATCCGGTGTCGAGCAGCTTGTTAATGTCGTGTTGGACGAAGGCCTCAGCCTCCATCGCGGCGAGCAATACGGCCGCCTCGACCGCGATGCCATCATGACTGACGTGCGCGGCCTTGCGTGCCATGTCCGCCGCCAGTTCCGGATTGCCCGGATTCACCAGCGCCCAGGTGTCGATGAAGATCTCCGCGCCAATGGCCTCCGCCATCGCGCGGCTGTTTAGCTTTGCAGAGCCGCTCATCGGAGGATGAATTCCGGCTTTCAGACGCAAATAGGCCGTGTGCTCGGTAGAGCGCCCCAAACCTCCCCACCACAGCACCGTCTTGTCCTCGACGATGTAGTTGAGCCAAGTGTCGCCAATAGCCTTTCCCGAGATGTCCCTCGGGTAGCCGTTGTCTTCGAGCGCCCGATAGAACAGGAATGTGCCGGAGATGTCGTCATCCGGAACAATGAGCGGCCAGTTGACCTTGTCATTGACGTAATAGTCGATTTCACCAAAGCGCTTGCGGATGGCGTTATAGGTCCAACCCTCCACCGCGCGACCAAGGTATACGCCCACGAGTTTGCCGACCACCCCGGCGTAGGTCTGTTCCGCAAATCGCGCGGAGGGGCTCAGCTGCGGTGTGTGGGGAGAAATCTGCGCGTTCATCCTTTTACAGCTCCTGCGGTCATACCCGCAATGAAGAATCGTTGCATGAAGAGAAAGAAGACGAGTATGGGAGAGACGATGATCAGCGCACCGGCCATCATCAGCCCCCGATCCGTGACGATGGTTGAATTCATCGACAGGTAATCCAAAGTCAGCGTGAAGGCCGCCTGCCCCTGCTGGAAGGTCGAAGTAATCATGAATTCGTTCCAGGCATTGAAGCCGACCAGGATTGACACGGTGATCAAACCCGGACGGATCATGGGCAGGATGACGTACCAAAACGTCTTCCAAGGCCCGGCGCCATCCATGAGCGCCGCGTTCTCCAGCTCCACCGGTACATTGAGGACGTAGGTGCGCAGCAGGAAAATCGCCAGTGGCAGATTGATAGCAGCCAGGATCAGGCTGGTGGCGCATGCGTTGCTGACCCACCCGAAGATCGCATAGATGTAGAACAGTGGAAACAGGAACAACTGGATAGGGACTGTGACGGCACATAGGAAGTAAAGCGAGATGAGCTGCCAGAAGCGCATTTTGCGCCGCGCGAGGGGATAAGCCGCCATGGCTGCGCAGCTGATGGTCACCAGGATGGTCGACGCACAGATCAGGATGCTATTACCGAGGCCGCTGGTGAAGTGACCTTGGATCCATGCCGACTTGAAGTTGTTGCTGGCAAGGGACGTGGGCCATGCGAGCGGATTGGCAATGATGTCACTGTGCGGTTTGAAGGCGTTCATGAGTACCAGCGCGATCGGCAGCAGAGCCACCACGACCGCAACCGCGAGGAACGCGCTTCCGGTGAGGTAGGCGGACAGCGAGCGACGGGGAGTGGCCGCATTCATCGCAAGGAGTCCCGGCTCATCCATACATAGACGAACGAGGCGAGGAGACCGAACAGGCTCATGAACAGCGCAATGGCCGCGGCCTTGCCGAACTCGAAGGTGCGAAAGGCCGCTCCATAGGCCAGGGTCGAAAGCATCTCGGTTGAGTGGGCCGGCCCCCCGCTAGTCAGCAGGTACACATAGTCAAAGGTCAGAAACGAAAATATGGTCACCATGGCCACCATCAGCGCAATCGTCGGCAGAATGCTGGGCAACGTGACGTGCCGGAATATTTGCCAGCCGTTGGCGCCCTCCAGGTGTGCGGCCTCCAGCTGTTCGTGGGGCGTCTGCCGCATGGCCGCCAGAAAAATCACTGCGAGGTAGCCCCAGAAATGCCACATATCCACCGCGGCTACGGCATACAACGCGGCTGACGGACTGGCCAGCGGATCGGTCACGGCGGGCACGTGGCGATGAATCAGCGAAACGACGCCGGAAATCGGGTCGAAAATGATGAAGCGCCACATGCTGACATTGGCGATGGGGGACATCACATAGGGAGTCAGAAGGATCATCTGGAATACCGCCGCGCTGCGGCTGCGATTCATCAGGATGGAGGCTGCCACCAGCCCTAAGGCCATCGGCACAGTCAGAAACAGGATGGTCCAGCGAATGTTGTTGGTGATGGCCTGCCAGAAGATGACATCGGAAAACAGCTCGCGGAAGTTGTCGAGCCCGGTCCACTCAGGGCGTGAGACGCCGTCCCAGTCGGTGAATGCAGCGCCGAAGGTGAGCAGGGCGGGAATCGCGACAACTGCAGCGCTCAGTAGCAGCGCCGGCAGGACGAACCATCCGTAGCCGCCATGCGCCGCCGTCCCAGCACCGGTTGTCTGAAGCGTATTGGGCATCAGCAGGGTCCGTGGTTGTGGGCAACAGGTGCGACGGTTACGCGTGCCGCCAGTTGCGGCGCTGCGCTTAACCGGCCTGGCGCAGGTAGACCAATCTGTGCAATGGACAAGGCAGCCGAGGCCGCTGCGCACCGTCCGGCGAAGTCAAGATCGCCCGGCCGGATGCACCAACCGGCGAGAAATCCCCCGCAGAATGCATTGCCGCCGCCGGTCACATCGACGACCGGGGACTCAGGTGGGGTCAGTCTCAGTGACTGCGCCGGCGTCGAAACCAGAGCTCCGTTGGCGCCCATGCGGATGATCACGGTGCGTGCACCGCTGTCCAGTAGATGCCGAGACTGGATCACCGGGTCGTGGCTGCCGAGCAGGGAGTGGCCCTCCGCCAGATTCAGGGACACGATGTCAACTTCCGTCAGCAGGTTCTGGACTTGAGGCCACAGGTCCCGGGCCGCGATCTCGCTCTGGAGCTCCCAGAGCGTGTGACCCAGGTGGCGCCGTTGATCCCGGTAGGCCTGCCAGAAGTGAGGCCACAGGTCGCGGAATATATAGGTGCCGGCGGCGGGAATCAGGCTGGGGGCTATGTCCGCAGCCGTCAGCTGCAGCTTGCGGAAGTGTTCCACGCCAAAGGTTGGCGTCTCGGTGCGGCTGCCGTTGGCCGCATAGGCCAGACGCGAGTGGATGGTGTGGGCATGACGCACCTGTTCCCCGTCTGCCAACAGACCGAGCGCGCGCAGCTGTCCGGCGGTGACAGTCTCCAGATCGGCGCCGACGCCAGCCGCGATGCCGACCCGCGGCCACCACGCGCGGGCGCCCATCGCGGCCCACACGGCGGCACCGCCGATGCTGCCGCCCTGGTGGGCGCCATCCGCCAGCCACACATCATCAATGATGATATTGGAGAGGATCACGATGGGGGCCGGCACGGTCATTTGACCGCACCGACCGTGTAACCCTCGACGAACCGGCGCTGAAACAAGGTGAAGAGAATCAGCACCGGTACCGTCAGGGTGGTCAGCGCAGCCAGCAGCGTGGGCCAATCGATGGAACTTCGCTGAAAGAAATTCAACAGTCCGACTGGAACCGTTGCGCTGTCGGCCGCGCGCAGAAAAACAAATGCCAGGTAAAGATCGTTCCACATCCCCATGGCCTGAATGATGACCACGGTGAGGAAGCCCGGTAGCGCCAGGGGCAGAACTACATGGCGAAGAATCGAGATCGTGCCGGCGCCCTCCAGCCGCGCCGCCTCTTCGAGCTCAACGGGAACAGCCAAAAAGTAGCTGCGCAGCAGCAGCACCGACATGCCGTAGCCACCCGCCGCATACACGCAGGCCAGCCCGAAGAATGTGCCCAGCAGTCCCAATGCCCGCAGGATCGCGAACAGCGGGATAGTCAGGATGTCCGGAGGCACCATCATCGTCGCCAGGATCAGCAGCAGCACGGCGCTGCGACCAGGAAACTGGAAACGCGCCAGCGCATAGGCCGTGGTCGAGGCCGTCAAGATCAGCAACAGGATCCCGAGGGAAACCACGATCAAACTGTTGCCCAGATAGTCCCCGACTCGCGCCGTCACGAACGCATCCACATAGTTGTGGAACTGCCAATCGGTCGGTAAGGACCACGGATTGGCGTAGAACTGCGGCCGCGTCTTCAATGAGCCCGTCACGATCCAGATTACCGGTCCGACGGCCTGAATCATCGCCAGCAGCAGTGCTGCGTACAGCAGCAGCTTTCCCGGGCGCGTCAAACCCGAGCGCAAGGCGCGTGATGCAAAGGGGTCAGGCACCGGCACGGACTCCCTTTCCGGCCCAGACGTAGGCAAAACCAATCAGCGCGATGACCGCGAAGAGGATGTATCCCATCGCCGCAGCGCGCCCGAATTCGGAGAATTTGAACGCCTCATTGTAAAGATGTGTGATCACGACATCGGTGTCGAAGCCACCCCGCGTCAACACCCACACGACATCGAAGCTGCGCACGAAAGCGCCCATCAACGCCACCAGCACCGACACGAAAATCACCGGCCGCAGACCCGGAAGAGTGACGGCCCAGAAGCGCTGCCAGGCGCCGGCGCCATCGATGCGCGCGGCATCGTACAGTTGGGGATCAATGGACTGGATGCCGGCGAGAAACAGCAGCATGTGCAGGCCGGCCCAGCGCCAGATTTCGACCAAGGCGACACTGAGCAGTGCGGTGCGCGCCGATGTCAGCCACGACTGCGCCAGGAAGCCCAGGCCCACTACCCGCAGGATATGATTGAACAGGCCACCGAAACGCTCCGCTTCGAGAAAGAAGGTCCAGAATGCCCCGATGACGATGATGTTCATCGTGACCGGCAGGAACAGAATGGTTCGCGCGAACCGTGCTCCACGCAATGGCGTGCTGACCAGCAGCGCCAACGCCAGTCCGACGACGTTCTTGCCGATCACCACGACGACCGCAAATACGATGGAGTGCCAAAGCGCCTGCTGAAAATCCGGATCAATGAGCACCGCACGGTACTGCGCCAGACCCAGCCACCGTCCGACCACTAGGCCGTCGAACTCATGCACACTGAGCCACAGTCCGTCGCCAATGGGTGCGATCAGGAATACGCCCAGCAGCACCAAGCCCGGTGTCAGCAGCAGCCACGGTTTGGCGGATGTCATGGCTGGTAGCGGAATCCCGATGCGACCATGCCGTCGTATTTCGCCTGCATCCTGGCGGCCGCCTGTTCCGGCGTGACCGTGCCGCCCATCATGTCCTGGACTTGCCGTTGAATGGTGTCCGTGAGTTCCAAGGGCCACATCCAGTCGAGGAACTTCACGGCTGGCAGGTAGCTGCGCAGTGTCAGCGATACCGGATCGGCGGCCCCCGGGACTTCGCGGTGGGACGTGGCGGGTGAGGCGAGCGGGGCCAGCAGCTGTGCCGCCTGCGCCGCACCAGCGGCGAAGGCAATGTAGTCGGCCGCGAGTGCCGGCTGACGGGAGGTGGATGAGAGACACAGGCCGCTCTCCGCGCCGCCGAAGGCACTGGAATGTCCCGGAACGCCGGAGTATTGCGGGAACTCGAATACACCCCAGGGAAACGGCGCGGTGACGGCCACATCGGCCACATCCCACGAGTCGCTGAAGAAGGCGGCGGCGCGGCCGGAGTAGAAGACCGACTTCATCGCATCCTCGTCGAGTTCGTTGGACTGTGGATCGAGCAGCCCGTCCGTGACCCAGCGGCGCGTCAGGCGCAGCGCCTGCAAACTCGCTGGGTCGGTGAAGCGTGCCTTGCCTGACAGGATGGCCTCGGTCTCGGCGACCGGCTGATTACCGGTCGTCTGGGCCAGCGCGCTCATGTAATAGATGGGCCACATCCAAGCGTTCTTACCCTGATGGACCACCGGGATGACGCCGAGCTGTCGCAGGCGCGGCGCGGCAGCCAGAAACTCGGCGTAGGTTCTGGGTGCGGCTAGTCCCGCGCGCTGAAACAGGCCCTTGTTGTAGAAGAAGGTGGTGACGTTGACCGCAGACAGCGGTACGGCCCACACCCGACCCCGCAGCGTGAAGTTGCCGACGGCCCCGACGCTGAATCGGTCGCCCAGGCGTGCGATCAGATCGTCAACGGGCAGGATCAGGCCACGTGCGGCGAAGGAGGTGTTGACCCGGTTGGCCGCGCAAATGATGACGTCGACCTGTTCGCCGGCGAACTGGGCATTGCGCAGGCGCGCGAGGCCTTCGGCGACCGTGCCACGCGAATCGTGAATGATCTGCGTAACTTCCGGGTGCTGGCGCCTGAAGCCCGCATCCAGGGACGCTGTGACCGTGCTGATCACTGGCTCCGGTGCGCCTGGCGCGAAGGTATCCCAACTGGAGGGGCCGAAGATCACCAGCCGCTGATCGGCCTGGGCGGCGCTGGACAGCGCCAGCAACAGGGTCATGGCCACGAAGGCAGCACGTGTTATGACTGTGTGTCTAGGCGTGCCGCCGGCGCTCATGATCCTCAGTCCCCCAGTCCCATGGACGGCAGCCAGTAGGGAGCCGCGCCGCGCGCGCGATCCATCTTCGCCAGAATCGCCATGCCCTCGAGGGCCGTGTCCACCGCAGCCTGGTGGCCGGCGCCAGCGCTGAACACCTCGCCGGTCGCGATGTTGTCGGCGACCGAGCAGACCGAGGCGCCGCGCTTGCCGAAGAGTGTGGCCATGGTGACGATGGCAGCCGCTTCCCGCTCGCCATTAAGGACACCCGTGCGCCGACATTCATCGACCGCACGCAGGGAGTCGGGACGCAGGTAACCGCGCACTGACGGGCGGCCGCCGGAGATCAGATCCGAGTCCGCACTGCGCGTGAGACCAATGTGATAGCGCACCCCAAGCGCCTGTGCCGCTTCAGCCAGGGCCAGTACCACCTCCGGGTCGCACACGGCGGGCCAGCCGGGACCCACATAGGCGGCACTTAGTCCCTCATCGCGCACGATGCCCTTGGCGATGACCAGGTCCCCGGGGCGCACCGTGTCGTGGGTCCCGCCTGAACCACCGACACGCACATACGTGCCGGCATTCGAGTATTCCAGCAATTCAAACATGCACAGTTCAGCTTCCGGTCCGCCGCTGCCGCCACTGATGGCGGAGATCCGCGCGCCCTTGTAGGTGCCCGACCAGGTCGTGAACATCCCGCTTTGCCCGACCAGCTCGGCGTCCTGCAGTCGCTTCGCCAGCAGCGTCGCCGGATCGCCCTCATAGGCACACAGCGGATCGCGGACGAACACGAACACGTAGTCGCCGATCTTCGCCGGATCGATGCCCGTAAGCGCCGGTCGCCCGTCTATGGTGAGCCCACGCAGCGGCACGTGGTGACGGTATTTGTAGCTCTCCCAGGTCTCTCGGTTGACCTGCGGCAGACGGTCCAGGTTCTCACTCATGAAGCCACCACCTTCACATGAACGGCACGCTTGCGCGGCCCATCAAATTCCCAGAAGAAAATCTTCTGCGAGTGGCCCAGTCCGAGTTTGCCGTCATCAATGTAGAACATGCGCGAATGGCCGACGATCGAGGCCTTGATGTGACCGGCGGCGTCCTGCGGCGTGTCGTACTGGTGCTTGAAATCAACGCGGGTGGGTATCAGGCGACACAGATCGTCGTGCACGTCTTCCAGCCCCAACGGATCCCACGGTGAGACCACGGTGACCGCGGCCGTCGAATGCGGCACGGAGACCAGCAGCAAACCGGAGCTGGCGCCGCTCTCGGCCAGGGCTTCTGCCGCCAGCGGCGTAATGTCATACAGCCCGTTGCGGTCCGTCTCGAGATTGAAGGTTTTCAGCATGGTTGACTCTCGGTACCTGATTCGATGGTGCTATCGCGCACCAGCACCGCGCCCTGCGCGCCCCGCCAGGGGCCGGTCAACCCCCGAAAGTGGGCGCTGCCGCGTCGCAATGCGGCATGTGCGGCCAGCAGTGTCGCCGGGACGGCATGCAGCACGGGTGCGAAAAACTCGTGCACCTCAGGAAGTACCAGACTGCGATCTGCCGGCGCAAAATCGGCTGCGTCCGTGATCACCAGATAAGGCCGTCCCAGCTGCGGCAGGGTGCCGATGAGCTCCCGTGTCCGGGTCCGCGACAGTGCTTTAGACGGTGCGAACAGGACGGCAGGCACATGGCGCGGGTCGTCCACGAAGTAGTTCAGGTGGTGAAATTCCTCGGCATCCTGCGGCATTGCATGCAAACCCGCGGCCTCGACCAGCTTCGCTGCTGCGTAGCTGGCGGATGCCAGGCTAGGACCGCTACCGAGGCAGTCCACCGCAAAAACCGAGCCCCAAGCACGGACAAATTCTGCCACCGGTCCGATGCACAGCGCCGGCAGCCGGGTGAGGGGCTCGTTGAGCCGCGTGAGGTCGCGGCGCAGTCGGTCGGCCTGGTCCATCGTCATGCACATCAGCATCTCGGCGATCCGAATACCTAAGTGCAGGACGCCGAGCACGGATGCGAGGTAGCTGCGAGCCCCGGGCCCGTCGCCTGCGGGCGGGATGGCAATGTCGAGGACACTTTCAGCGCTTTGGCCGAGACGACTGTGGCGGTCGCCGGTGATGGCAACAGTCAGCGCCCCCAGCGTGCGCAGGCGCTGCACGGCTTCGACCAACCGGGCGACTTCTCCTGAGCTGCTGATGGCAATAATCAGCAATCCCCGGTTGCGTCCCGCTAGCGGCGGCCCATTATCGACATACCGCGACGCCTCCATCGACACCATGGCATTCACCGGTAAACCGGTCCAGGCACGCAGGGCCGGCGCCGCCGCCAGCGCTGCAAAATAGGAGTCCCCCGAGCCAGTCAGGATGATCTGTCGTACGGCGTAAACATCCTGCATGCGCAGGAGGAGTCGCGCGCGTGCGGCGATGGCGTCCGACTGCGTTCTCACCAGCTCGCCGAGAGTTCGCGTCTGATCGCAGAAAGCGTCGAATTGTTCTTGCATGCGTAGGGGACCCTTTGTGCCGGCCGAGAGGTACTATAGTATAGACCTCACCACTTGTGCAGGCGGTCTTTAGCGACTGCCCCGGGGATTTGCAGCCATGACAGTACTCGTTGCGGGAAATGCGGCGCACTTTGACCTGATTTTGCAGGCCGCCCGCCGTCCCGGAGCTTCCGAGGTGGTCCCCTTAACCGCAGGGCCCGGCACCCGTGGGACGTGGCTGCCAGGGGGCGCGGCGCGCACGATCGCTCTCGCCATCCGCGCCCAGGGTCTGGATGTCAGACTCTGGTATCCGCACCCCATCCAGGCCGAGGATACGCGCGACCTGGAGCAGCTGCGTCTGGCGGGCGTAGACATTGCCATGCTTCCGGCGACCGCGACGGATACGGGGCGCTGCGTCATGGTTTACGCGCCCGAAGGCCGACTTGCCTGGTCGACCCCACCCGCGCCTGTAGTCCCTGGCAAACTTGATGCATTGTTTGCCGGTGTCACGCACCTGGTGATTGCGCCAGCATGGGGTGAGTGGGCGCAGCAGCTCATTGCCGAAGCGGAACTCCGGCAGGTTACGTGTTCGCTGATCGGCGAAGTCGCGGCGGGAATGCCCGGGCGGCGCTGGCATACGGTCATCGTGGATGAAGTCCAGAGCGACTCTTCGCACGCGCTTTCTGCCGCTACGCTTGTGGTGACACGCGGCGCAGCAGGCGCCCGGGTGCTCGAGGCGGGCAGGACATACGAGATTGCCGCAGGCAAGACGAGTGTGGTGGATACCACTGGCGCCGGTGATACCTTCGGAGGCACGTTCCTGGCGCGACGACTGCGCGGCGATGCGGTCGAGTCGGCCGGCGCCGCTGCTGCTGCCGCCGCGGCGCGAACCTGTGAGGGTTGGGGCGCCTGGAGTAGCTTCGGTGGCCCCCCAGTCACAACGCCGAACGTCGAACGCGCGGCGCGCGTGCGCGGCGCTCTTGCGGCCACGGCCTGCGGCGACGCATTCGGCATGCCCAACTCGTTTCTGCGCGTGCCCGTGTGGCGCACCGCGATGGAGCCCGGCCCGGCAAACAGTCCCTATCACGCCGGATATGCCGCGGGGCGCATCACCGATGATACCGAGCAGGCCATTGCGCTGACCGATGCCCTCGAGGAGGGATTCACACCGGGGGTCGTCGCCGCGCACCTCAACAAATGGTTTCTCAGTGTCGGCGGCGAGCATTCACTGGCCGTTGGGCCAAGCACCAAGCGGGCGCTGATGGCCTATCAGGCCGGGGCGCCGGTGGCGGAGATCGGTCTCGCCGGTGTCACCAATGGTGCAGCGATGCGCATCTCGCCGATCGGCGTGTGTGGCGCGCTCGCAGGATTGTCGCTGGAGCAACTAGCAGATCTGGTGGCCATTGCCTGCATGCCCACCCACGCCACAAGTCCGGCAAATTCGGGGGCCACCGCACTGGCGGCTGCGATTGCCGCCGGCATCGGCGGTGGCACCTGGGAGCAGGTAATGGCTGCGGCGGTGGCCGGCGCGAAGGCTGGCGAACGCCGCGGCAAGTGGATCTATGCCGCCGACATCGCGGCACGAATCGACCTCGCGCGGCGCCTGGCGGCGGGGGCGCGCTCCAAGATCGAGGTGGCCACCCTCATGTCCGAGATTGTCGGCGCGGGCGAGCCCTCCACCGAATCCGTCCCTGCCGCCATTGGCATTGCGGACTACGCGAAGGGTGACCCGCATCTTGCCATTGAGATCTCGGGCAACCTGCGCGGCGACACGGACACGGTTGCGGCAATGGCCGGCGCCCTCTGCGGCGCCTATGCGGGCGAGGAGGCGCTGCCGCGGCAATGGCGGGAGCTGGTCGCGAAGGTAAACAAGCTGGACATCGCCCGGTGGGCAGAGCGTCTCGCGGCAGCAGCGCTGAAACTACGCGAAGCGGGCCCCGGTGAATCCCCCATCATCATCTCCAGACAAGAGAATTGACATGGACCACAAGTCAGAGGTGCGCGCACGAGTGTGGGCGGAACTCAACAAGGTCGCCGTTCCTGACAGCAGATTCCACTTCGATTTCGGCGAATTCATCGCCGATTTCGCTGGCGGCGATGATGCCTGCTCCCGGCTGACCGCTCACCCCTACTACCGGAATGCAAAACTCATTTTCATCGCGCCGGACAACTGCATCGAGCGGCTGCGCCTTCAGGCCCTGCGCGACGGGAAGCTAGTGCTGATGACCACGTACTCCATACGACGCGGTTTCTGGGTCCTAGACCCCGCGCGGATCGCGGCCGCCGACTACGCCTATGCGTCCACCCTCGATGGCATGGAGCGCTGTGGTCAGCCCGTGACTCTGGCCCAGATCGCCGGCCTGCCGGCGGTGGAATATTTGGTCACCGGCACGGGGGCCATAAATCATGAGGGTGTCCGCTTCGGCAAAGGCCACGGTTTCTTCGATGCTGAATGGGGAATGCTGTACCAGCTCGGACGGGTCAATTCGCAATCCAAGGTGGCCGCAGTGGTCCACGATTGCCAAGTGCTCTCCGAAAAGTTGCACCCGGATGTCTTCGACACGGTCGCGGACGTGATTTTCACGCCGACGCGTACCATCGAGGTGGCGATGCCTCACAAACCGACTTGTGGAATCATCTGGGACCGGTTGAACGCGCACATGTACGCGACGATTCCGCCCCTGCAGGAACTGCGAAGCATGGGCTTGTAGGAATTCCATCAGCGCTGCTGATTGCACGGCCAAAAACACAATGGTATGGTCCTATGGACCTCTTGACCTTGGATCTGGTCCGCCATAACAGGCGCGAAGGCCGACCCACGGAGGATGACCGTGCAGAAGGTTCTTATCGATACGGATCCAGGAATAGATGACGCACTGGCCATCATGCTCGCCGTGCAGTCCGGGGTGCTGGACGTAAGGGCCATCACCACGGTCTCCGGCAACCTGCAGGCGGATCGGTGTTCAGTGAACGCACGCAAGGTGCTGGATCTGGTGGGCGCGGGCGACATTCCAGTCGCGCGCGGACCCCAGCAGCCGCTCGTGCGCCGCTACCCCAAAGACCCGTTTTCCCACGGTGATGATGGACTGGCAAACCTGGATCTGCCCCCGACGAAGCGGCCGGAAGATCCGAGGTTCGCGGCCGACCTGATCGTGGACACAGTCAATCGCCACGCCGGGGACATCACGCTGATCGCCTTGGGGCCGCTCACCAATGTTGCCTTGGCCTGTTTGCGCGACCCCGCGCTGCCGCAGAAGGTCGTATCGTTAGTAGCCGTTGGGGGAGCGTTCGGCTTCACCAAGGAAAGCGCCACGCGCGCCACCGGCGACAATCCGGTAAGCGAATGGAATATCTATGTTGATCCTGAGGCTGCCCGAATCGTGTTCGAAGCCGGCTTTGGTCTCACAGCGATCGGCCTGGACGTGGCGACGCATGACAGCATGGCCATTACCCCCACGCTGTCCGCTCAGCTAGCGGCCTCGGAGCGCCGATCGGCCTGGTTCCTGAAGGGCGTCTTGAGCTTTCTTGAGAAGCGGGGATTCAAGTCGTACTGCGCGCTGATCGACTCGCTCGCGGTCGCGGCGGTAATCGATCCGGAAGTGGTCCGAACGGAGAAAATCCGTGTCGGAATTGAGACTCGGGGTGATCTGACTACCGGACAAACCGTGGTCGATCGTCGTGAGAATTTCGCTTGGAAACATCTACCGCTCATTGAGGCGGCAGCGCAGCTCGACAGCGAGCGTTTTTTGCGCTTGCTGGGTTCTGCAATCGCATGAATGGGCCGCCGTCGAATCTCACGAACGTTGTCAGTATGCGTGCGTCGCGCCTAACGTCTTGAGTCTTCAGGGATTTCGCCGATTCCCAGTGCCCGAATTACCCCCAGCGCCAGACTTCGCTGCGCGCCGATCGGTTAATTCTCGCCATATTGCCACCATTTGTTGCGCGCTGACGCGATCCCGAAGCTGCGACAGCGCCGGCGCGCCGCCCGCACCGCGTCCTGGAAGCAAGTCCAGGCCATCGCAGCGTTGCCGGCACCGAACACGACACTTGAAGCCACGATGACCTCGGCGGACTCGGCCGGTACACTGACCTGGGAGGTCCTGGAATGAACTCCCTGGAACACCTTGATCCGAGGATCCGCCGGCTTGCGGCGCGAGACGCAACAGCTCGGATCCAGATGATCAGCAAGGATCTCTTCATCGAGCACGAATACAGCGTTCACCTCAATAACGTACTGGATGCCCTGTTATGTGAGCCACGGCACGGGCGAATGCCGTGCTGGCTTATCACCGGGGATGCCGGCATGGGCAAGACAGCGCACCTGCATCGATTCGCGCGTCGCTACCCTGATCATCGCAGCACTGACGGCGCGGCTGTCCTGCGGCCGATCCTGATCGCCAACGTGCCGCCCGAACCGACCCGGGTCACGCTCGAGATCGCAGTGCTCGAGGCACTCAACGCCCCCGCCGTGACCTATGGACAACGGGTGGATCGGGGGTCTGTGCTCCGACGGCTGATCGCCGCGCAGGAGGTGCGCGTACTGGTCCTCGATGAGAGCCAGCACCTCTGTCACAGCCGGGTGCGCGATCGTGCGGTCGTGCTCGATACGATCAAGGCGTTCTCCACCACCTGCCAGATCAATGTGATCTGCGCGGGCACGCCCATCGTTATTCGTGAATTCCAAGCCGACGCGCAGCTCGAGCGGCGCTTCTCGATGACCCAGTTCGAGAAGTGGAAACCGGGTCCGGCGCTCCAGCGTTTCTTGGGGACCTACGAACGGGCGAGACCTCTGCGATTACCCTCGCGGCTCGCTGAGCCGGAGACGGTCCGCGCCGATCTGGAAGAAGCCGGCGCAGTTACGCACAAGATCATGGAATGCCTGAATGCGGCAGCAATTGTCGCGGTTCACGAAGGGATCGAGCGCATCACCGCCAAACTCCTTTGCGTGAACAGAACCGAACCCGGCCGCGTATTGGCAGCCCGTCGGAGCGTGATCGCCGACCGCCCCGACGGGCAGCAAACCGCTTCGACGAAGCCGCCTCGGAGTGCCGCGGCAGCCGGGAGGATTGGGGCATGAGCGGTTATACACTCCCCTATTGCCCGCCACCAATGCCGGATGAGCTGCTTTCGAGCTGCTGATGCGAGCGGCCACGGCCAGACGAGACGAACGCCCTATTCCGGCTGCTGCACCACTGGCGCGACCTCGCCAGCTCCAATGGCATGAAGCCCGGCGCGGTCTATGACCTGGTGCGCGGCTACTCAAAGTCCCTGGGGTTCGAGGTCGGGGCGCATTCGCTGCGCGCAACCGCGCCTGGTCGCATTTCAGGTGGCGGCGAGCGTGGAGATGATTCCGTAGTAATTGCCGTTCAGGGTGCCGGTCGCGGTCATGACGACCTGCGCCGGTGAAAG
>Ga0182030_10006902_pt1 | contig 23810 bp, 25 predicted proteins | sample 812S3MmetaG_FD_121299 | JGI IMG/M metagenome (GOLD analysis project Ga0182030, IMG submission 121299) | Permafrost microbial communities from Stordalen Mire, Sweden - 812S3M metaG (Illumina Assembly) | ecosystem: Environmental > Terrestrial > Soil > Wetlands > Permafrost | place: Sweden...
CCCCGCAGCCAGAGCAAGAATTTTCTCGTTTCGCTTTTGTTTACGATCTTCGGTGGCCCCGGCATCATCGTCGTCTACCTGCCCGCCGCTATCACTCGCTGGCGAATTCCTCCGTCGCCAAAACTTTTCCAAGCCCTCGCCTGGATGTTCATTGTCGCCGGACTCCTGCCGCTCGCCGAATCCATCGCCCGTTTCATTTGGGCCGGTCGCGGCACTCTCGCGCCCTTCGCACCCACCGAAACCCTGGTCGTCTCCGGACTCTATCGTTACGTGCGAAATCCCATGTACGTCGCCGATCTGGCGGCGATTGCCGGACAGGCCATTCTTTTCCGCAGCTTCAGCCTGGTCGTCTACAGCCTTTTGGTCGGGCTGGGATTGCACCTCTTCATCACCCGTTATGAAGAACCCACCCTCCGCCGCAGCTTTGGCTCCTCCTATGACGCCTTCTGCATGAACGTCCCTCGCTGGATTCCTCGATTCACTGCGCCTTACGAATAAGTTATCTTTATTTATCAATATCTTGAGAGGATATATCCGGCTCCATCCGAACTCGCATTTTAACAATGTTGACAACGATACACTAAAGATGCATAATGTATTCAGGCTAAAGCAAGCCGCGAATTATAGCGAGCAAGAGACGCAGAGGATACCATAACGTTATGAGTAAAATTATTGGAATCGATCTTGGCACCACCAATTCGGTGGTTGCTGTCATGGAAGCGGGTTCGCCGGTTGTCATCCCGAACCAGGAAGGCGGTCGCACGACGCCTTCTATCGTGGGCTTCGCGAAAAATGGCGAACGTCTGGTAGGGCAAGTGGCGAAACGCCAATCCGTGACGAATCCGGAGAATACCGTTTATTCGATTAAGCGCTTCATGGGTCGCCGCTTCGACGAAGTCAGCGAAGAAATGAAACTCGTCCCGTATAAAGTGGTCGCGGGCGAAGGCAACGACGCGCGCGTCGACATCAACGGCAAGAAGTATTCGCCGCCGGAGATTTCGGCCATGATCCTGGGCAAGCTGAAGGAAGCGGCCGAGGCTTATCTTGGCGAAAAAGTCACCAAGGCCGTGATCACGGTTCCCGCGTATTTCAACGACGCGCAGCGCCAGGCCACCAAGGACGCCGGCAAGGTCGCCGGTCTCGAAGTCATGCGCATCATCAACGAGCCCACCGCGGCGGCTCTCGCCTATGGTCTCGATCGCAAGAAGGACGAGACGATTGTTGTATACGATTTCGGGGGTGGTACGTTCGACGTTTCGATCCTTGAAGTGGGCGACGGCGTCGTGGAAGTGAAATCCACCAACGGCGACACGCACCTGGGCGGCGACAACATCGATCACCGTATCATCGACTGGCTCATCCAGGAATTCAAGAAGGACCAGGGCATCGACGTTTCGAAAGATCAGATGGCTCTGCAGCGTTTGAAGGAAGCCGCGGAAAAAGCCAAGATCGAGCTTTCCACTTTGCTGGAGACCGAAATCAATCTGCCGTTCCTCACGGCCGATGCCAGCGGCCCCAAGCATCTGGCGATCAAGCTGACGCGCTCCCGCTTTGAGCAAATGGTGGCGGATATTCTCGAACGCACGGTGGAGCCTTGCAAGAAGGCGCTGGCCGACGCCGGCATGACGCCGACGCAGATCGATGAAGTGGTGCTGGTAGGCGGTTCGACGCGCATTCCGAAAGTGCTCGAGATCGTCAAGAACCTGTTCGGCAAAGATCCCAATCGCAGCGTGAATCCCGACGAAGTGGTCGCGATCGGCGCGGCGGTGCAGGGCGGCGTGCTGGGCGGCGAAGTGAAGGACGTGCTACTGCTGGACGTCACTCCTCTTTCGCTCGGCATCGAGACGCTGGGCGGCGTGTTCACGAAATTGATCGAGCGCAACACGACGATCCCGACGCGCAAGAGCGAGACATTTTCCACCGCGGCCGATAATCAGACGTCGGTCGAGATCAAGGTCGCGCAAGGGGAGCGCGCCATGTCTCGCGACAACCGCTTGCTCGGCGTGTTCCAGCTGGGCAACCTCCCGCCGGCCCCGCGCGGCATTCCGCAGGTCGAAGTCACGTTTGACATCGACGCCAACGGAATTCTGAACGTGACAGCCAAGGACAAGGCCACCAGCAACGAACAGAAGATCACCATCACGTCGTCCTCGGGTCTCAGCAAGGAAGAGGTCGAGAAGATGGCAAAGGACGCGGAATCGCACGGCGCCGACGACCGCAAGCGCAAGGACGAAATCGAAGCGCGCAACCGCGCCGATTCCATGGTCTACCAGATCGAAAAGATGTTGAAGGACCATCGCGACAAGATCAGCGCGGACGATGCCAAGAACGTCGAGGAAGCGCTCGAGGCGGCGAAGAAGGCCATCGCCGGTGGCTCCATCGACGATATCAACAAGACCACCGAGGCTTTGACGGCAGCCAGTCACAAACTGGCCGAGGCGATGTACAAATCGGCGGCAACTCCTGGGACCGGGGGCCAGGGGCCGGGGGCCAGTGCCGACGGTGCTGGCGCAGCGCCGGGTGGTAGCGAAAAGCCCAAGGACAACGTGGTCGACGCGGAATTCGTCGATGTCGACGACAAGAAATAGTGGCGAGTGCCCAGTGTCCGGTGGTCAGTAGTGCTGACCGGCTGGCCACTGACAACTGGCCACCGGCCACTTCCTATGGCTACCGATTACTACAAAACGCTGGGAGTCGAGCGCACCGCCGACGCGGACGAAATCCGCAAGGCGTACCGCCGTCTGGCGCGCAAGCATCATCCCGACTTGAATCCCGGCGACAAATCCGCCGAGGAGCATTTCAAGACGGTCCAGGAAGCCTACGACATTCTGAGCGAGCCGAAAAAGAAGCAGATGTACGATCAGTACGGCTTCTATTCGGAAAATGGCGCGCCTCCGGGCGGTCCCGGGGGTCCGGGAGGCCCCGGCGCCGGTCCTCAGATGGGTTTCGGCGGCTTTGATTTCTCCGATCTTTTCGCCAAGGGCGGTGGAGCGGCGGGAGCCCGCGGCCGTCCTCCGCAGCCGGAGGAAACCACCGGCTTCCACGATATCTTCAGTCAGTGGTTCGGCCAGAAAAACGAGCCCGGTTCGGAAGCTCCGCAAAAAGGCACCGACCTGGAATATGGCTTGAACGTCGATTTCTGGCAGGCCATTCGCGGCACGCAAGTTCGCATGAAGATCAATCGCCAGGAAGAGTGTGCCGCGTGCTCCGGCACGGGATCGCGTCCCGGCGCCAACACCATTTGCCCGGAATGCAGCGGCAGTGGCAACGTCACGCAAATGGCGGGAGCCATGCGCTTCAGTCTCACCTGTCCGAAGTGCGAAGGGTCCGGACGCCTGCGCAATGCCTGCACGATTTGCCACGGCGACGGACGCATCTCCAGCTCGGAAACCGTCGAGGTCAGAATTCCATCCGGCGCACAGCAAGGCTCGCGCCTGCGCGTTGCGGGCAAAGGCAATGCCGGTACGCATGGAGCTCCGGCGGGCGATCTCTACATCACCGTACGCGTCGAGCCGCATGCGTTTTTCCAACGCGAGGGCGACGACATCCACATCACGCTGCCGGTGCGCATCGACGAAGCGGGGCTCGGCACGAAAATCGAAGTGCCTACCATCGACGGGCGCGCGCTGCTGAAGGTCCCGCAAGGCACCAAGAGCGGACAAAAATTCCGCCTGCGCGAAAAAGGCGTGTTAAATGCCCGTACAAATGTTCGCGGCGACCAAATTGTCGAGATCGCGATTGAAGCTCCGGTGGTGCAGGACGAGCGCACCAAGGAAATCCTGCGCGAGTATGCGACGCTGCATCCGGAAGATCCTCGCGCGGAAATCTGGAGCAAGGTTTAAGGCGTAAAAGGTTCAACTCATATGGCCAAATCGCGCAAAGCCGGCTACATGATCTCGGCCATCGCCGAGCAGTTCCAAATCCATCCGCAAACCTTGCGCCTGTACGAACGCGAAGGGTTGCTGAAACCTTCCCGCAGCGACGGCAACACGCGCCTCTACACGGACGAGGACATGGAGCGCCTGGAAGTGATCCTTAAACTGACGCGCGATCTGGGCGTGAATCTCGCGGGCGTCGAAATCATCCTCAACATGCGCGAGAAGATGGAAGAAATGCAGCGCCAGATCGAGGCGTTTGTTTCGAGCCTCAACACAGAGATGACCACGCAGCGCAACCGGCCGGCAGTGAGGGAATCCGCGAATTCACTCATTCCCGTGATCGAGATCAAACGGCCAAAAAAGTAGTCGGGCTTCGTGGAAGCGCAGGCGCGAAACTTCACTCTGCACGCGTTTCCATGAACCGAACGAATTCTTCAAGGGCTTTGGCGGTCTGGTCATACGTCATGCTTGCCTTCGCGAGCAGCGGAGAGAGCTTCGCCCATCGCATGAGGGCGATAGACGCGCCTCGAAAGAGGTGTCGAAAGGCGAGGAATTCGCTCAAGACTTCCACTAGAGCCGTTGAAAGTATGGCTGGCCGTTTCTCGGTCGCCGTCGCCATCTGGTTCAGCAGGTCCTTGTGCCACGAGGCTGAGGATAACTCTTTGCCGTCCCATTCGCGGGCAATGATCGTCAATAACTTTTCAATCTCTGTATAAAAAGAATGCAGCATTGCGCAAGCGGCATTCGTTTCCATTACTCCCACAGGCGCATTGGACGGCAGCGCGATCAACGGGCCCATCTGCTCCCGCACGATGGCGAGTTCATCAATGCCCAAGCGGATCTTTTTCGCAAGATCAGCCGACACGTACCAACTCGCCGCTCTCCACGAGGTACCGAACACTGGGCGTTGGATCGTCAAGATCCACCAAATCTACTGGACGTCCGATGAGATCCGACGCTTTGCTCACGGCAGAAAAGTAGACTTGCGAGGGCAGTCCCTTGGTTGCTAGGTCGACGTCGGAATCCGGTCGGAGACCCCCTTTAACCGCGGAGCCAAAAACGAACACCTCGGTCGCACCCATGGCGCGCAGCAGCCTCGCTACGGCATCAATAGCGTTCGCGTCAATGAATAAGGTTGCCACGTTTTTCCCGGACCAGCTCAGCAGGCTCGCGGTTCGCTTTGACTGTATCATCCCATATAGGAACAGCGCTATGCCCATCTACGTTCAGACCAAACGATCCCTGACCAAGGCCATTACGTTCCGGGCCCTGATTTTATGCTCGGATACGATTGTGATTTTTCTCATTACGCACCGCTGGGAAACAACGGCCGGGCTCGTGATCGCAACCAACCTCGCGAGCACGACCCTCTATTTCATCCACGAACGCATTTGGAATCGCATCCAGTGGGGCAGAGCGTACAAGGGCGCGCCGGATTTGCCCTCCGCTCCGCCTATCTAAGGGGCGAGCGTACCTCAGTTGCCCTTGGCGATGCCGACGCCGCCGTCCCAGGCTTTCGTCAGGATGGGCTTAACGACTTGCGAGAATTCGGGATAGGCGGAGGACTCCGGGCGGAAGTGGAGTTGATCGGGCAGGAACAAATTCTCACGCAGCTTGCCGTGCTCGAAGAGTACGGGGTTGAGATCGATGAAGCCGACGTTGTGAGCGGTGCGCGCGTAGCGCTCCATTTCCTTGTTGACTTCGTCGACGATGTCCCAGCGATCGCGCTTGTCGGGAGCCTTCATGATCGCGGTGTAGTAAATGAACGTGTTTGGCAGCTTTTCATGCACGACGTCGACGAAGCGCTTGGTGCGGGCGATGATGGGCGCGGCAGACTCGCCCGCGCCGACGTCGTTGCTGCCGCAATAGTAGACGATGATACGCGGCTGGTAGGGAAATACCCATTGGTTGACGCGATCCAGCTGATCCTGGGTGACGGTGCCGGAGATGGCTCGATTTAAGACGGGAAGCGGGGCCATTTGCGGGACGAGATGCGTCCAGCGGGCGAAGATGCTGCTGCCGACGAAGACGATGCCCTGGTTGGAAGGGGAGGAATCGGCGGCGAATAAGGCAGGCAGGGCGATGATCGCGGCCGTCGCGATCCGACGAGTGATTCTCACGTTCAACCTCCTTGATTCGGGGCTGAGCCCCATGCGCGAGCTTGGGGCTTACACTCTTTAAATTGTAAGCTCCAAACTACGGCCGGGGGCGCTCAGTGAGGATAATTATTTAAGCGCCAAGCGGACGCATGGGGCTCCGCTCTACGGAAACTCCGCAAATGAACGCAGCTGCTCCGCTCCATCACTGTCGCGGCTCGGTGATTCATTGCCCGCTCATTTATCCCGCTCGGCGGGACCGTTCGGTGTCGGGAAAGCAGATCCCTCACCCGCTGCGCGGGATTCGGGAATGCTTTTTTAAGCCCCAAGCTGACGCATGGGGCTCACTGCTGGAGTGTGCTTACTGATTCGCGAATACGTAGACGGCGCCGGCGCCCATGGCCGAGTTGTCCTTCTGGTCTCCGTTGATGCCCTTGGCGGCGCTGCCTTCCCCGCGCGCACCCACCGCCAGTACTTTGCCATCTTTCGAGAGAGCCATGGAGCCGCCGAATTCGTCGTAGGCTTCCGTGTTGGAGCCCTTCATGTAGGCCTTCTGAACCCAGGTGTCGCCGGTGCGGGTGAAGAGATACAGCGCTCCGGAATCTTCGGCCGATTGGTCCTTCTCATTGCCGTTGAGTCCCTTGGAATTTCCGTTTTCGAGCTGCGCGCCAACGGCCAGCGTGTTGCCATCGCCGCTGAGAATGAGGCGCGAGCCGAACCAGTCTTCCTTGCCGGGGTGAGAAGCCTTGATGAAGGACTGCTCGGTCCACTTGCCGTCCTTGCGAAAGAAAATATAAGCCGCGCCGGTGGAAGTGTCGGTCTTATAGTCGTTGTCGCAGCCGGGAGGATTGATGCCGCCCGTGAGGCAGTCTTCGTCACCCGCGCCGCCCGCGATGGTGTTGCCGTCCTGGCTGATGGCCATGTCGTAGCCGAGCGAATCGCCGTTTTCGGCGTTGTGGGCCTTGAGATAATCGGTCTGCTTCCATTCGGTTCCGGTGCGCGCGAAGACGTAGAGGGCTCCGGCGCCGGGGCGTTTGCGATCCTGCTCGCCATTGATTTCCCGCGCGCCGCCGCGTTCATCGTAGGCGCTGACGGCGAGCGTGTTGCCATCGGCGCTGAGGCCCACGGCGTAACCGAACAACATGGCGGCCCAGGTATTGGAAGGCTTCACGTAGGCTTGCTGCGCCCAGGTGGTGCCGCTGCGCGTGAAAACATAGACCGCGCCGGAGGATTGCTGGGAATTATCGTTCTGATCGCCATTGATGCCGGTAGCCTTGCTGTCTTCGGAAATCGCACCGACCGCGATATTGTTGCCATCGGCGCTGAGCGCGACGGAGAAGCCGAATTGATCGCCTTCGTCGGCATGATCGGGCGTGCTCTTTTCGCCGGTGTTGGAAGCTTTGAGGTAGGCCTGCTGGGTCCACGTAGTGCCGGTGCGGGTGAAGACGTAAACGGCTCCGGCCTGCGGGATGGATTTATCGTTCTGATTGCCGTTGACGCCCTTGGCATCGCTGGCTTCGAAGTGCGACGAAACCACCATGGTGTTGCCGTCCTGGCTGAGCGCGATGTGGTGGCCGAAGCGATAGCTCTGGCCGGGGTTGGAGGCTTTGACGTAGGCCTGCTGGGTCCAGGCGCCGTTGCGGTTGACGAAAACGTAGACGGCTCCGGAAGAATAGAGCGACGCATCGTTCTGATTGCCGTTGATCCCTCTGGCGTTGCTGCTCTCATAGGGAGCGCCGACGGCCATCGTAAGGCCATCGCCACTGAGTGCCAGGCCGTGGCCTTCGAGCGCGCCGCCGTTGCCGAAGTGATCGCCCCCGTGAGGCGTGGAGGCCTTAAGGTAGGCCGTCTGCTTGAGGCCTTGCGCGCCGGCAGGAAGCGCGGCGATAAGCAGGCTCAGGACGCAGGGCGTCAGCACATACGAAGAAAGAAATCTGCGGCTCATGGCTCGCCTCCCACAATTGAAATCACTGAACGCGCACATGGGGACCGGCGATGCGCGCCGCGCCGGGGTTGCTGCCTGCGTCCGGCTGCACGGGTCCGTCCCCGCTTATTGCTTCCACGCCTAACGGCGTTTATTACTCCGCCGGCGGAGCGGCGGGCGCGCCGACGCCGAGCCCGGGACGTTTGGGTTGGTTGGTACCGTAGTTGGCCGTGCGGAAAATTTCCTTGCCTGTGTCGGTCATGACGACGTTGGCGCGATCCGTCAAGTTCATATAAGGAGCGCCGCTTTTCACTTTGCGGCCAGTGAGCGTAATTTTATCGCCGGGCTTGAGGGTGGTGGGCGTCCAACCGAAGTCCTTAATCATCTGGGCGCGTCCGCCCATTTCGGCCTGCCAGCGGCTGGTCTTCCCGCTATCGTCGGTGTAATCGAACACGATGATGGAGTGGGGCGTGATGAGCTGCGCCTCAACCACCGTGCCTTTCATGACGACAATGTTGTCTTCGTAGCGACCGGCATCGCCGTGATGGGCCCAAGCGGGAACGGCGGTCAGCGTCAAAGCGGCGGCGCAAGCAAGCACAAGCATTTTGTTCGTCGCGTTATTCTTCATGGAAAAAGGGAGCCTCCCTGAGGGGTAATGTTCTCACGAACCAATATTCGTGTCAATTATACAGATGTCAGCTGAAGTTTGTCTGAACGAGGGTTTGCAACCAAGAGGAGGGAAAGGCGTCCAATAGATCAGGGGGCCGCGAGGTTATGGGAGGTCGGTCGGCGCAGTTGGCTTCCAGGAAAATGGGGCATGGAGGCTGTAAACGCAGCAGCAGTGGTCATCGACGTGCTGGGCTAGTGGCAGCGGAAGGATGGAAAGGAACCTATGACAATGTTCTTTAAGTCTTCTAAGTTTAATTCGGCGTTTAACTCGGCGCTGCAAGGCGCTGTTTGCGTTTTGCTATTGACGACGGTTGCTTGGAGCCAAGCCCCGGCACCGCCTCCGGGACCTCCGAGTCCGCCGCGGCCGGGCAGTGTCAACTATGTGGAGGGTCAGGCATCGATTGGCACGATGAATCTGACGCCCGGGACGCAGGGCGCGGCTGTCGAAACGGGTCAGACGCTCACGACGCGCGACGGCAAAGCGGAGATCCTGCTGACGCCGGGCGTCTTTCTGCGCGTGGGCAGTAACAGCTCGGTGAAGATGGTTTCGCCCGATTTGGCAAACACGCGAGTCCAACTGGACAAAGGCCGGGCGCTGGTGGAAGTGATTCAGATTAGCGCTCAAAACGATATCCGCGTGGACATGAACGGCGCGAGCACGAAGCTCGTAAAACAGGGCCTGTATGATTTTGACGCGGATCACGCGCAAGTCCGCGTGTTCAAGGGCAAGGCGGAAGTCACCGTCGCCAATCAGACAGTGTCGCTGGGAAATCATCACGACGTCGTGTTGATGGCCGGAGTCAAGCCGAAATCGCAGAGTTTTGACGAGAAGATGTTCGAGGACGATTTCTATCGCTGGAACAGTTTACGCTCGGGCTATCTATCGGAAGCGAGCGTGAGCGCGGCGCGGGCTTACATTGGCTCAGGTCCCGGCGTGTATGGTCCAGGGTGGAACGGCTTCGGATGGTATTGGGATCCGTATTTTAGCGCGTTCACGTTCCTGCCCGGCGAAGGAATCTTCTACGGCGGGTTCGGCTGGGGATTCTACTCGCCCTTTGCGGTGTACGGTTCTCCGTTCTTCTACCATCCGGGGATTGCTCACGGGTTCGGAGATCTTCACTATCCGTATGGACACGGCTTCGGAGCCCCGCGAGGCGGAGGTGGTTTCGGAGGCGGCATGAGAGGCGGAGGAGGGCGGCGCTAGCGTTGGTGGAACTCAACTGTCGCTGTTCGTGCCGTGCCAATGGCTCGCAACCTGAATGCGTCGCGCGGGGGCGTTGTAAACGGCTGGAACGCCCTCCGAAGTGGCTGTCCTCGGAAGGGGTGCGGACGCCAAAAAAAGATCAAAAAAACTCTTGACGTGACTACTTAATTACGTTAGTATTTAGTCACGTTAGGAGAAAACAACGCATGAAACTCGAAGAGATGATCCTTGACCTAGAACAGCGTGTCGAGGTGAAGGCCGATATTGGCGATGTATTCAAAGGCGTTTTACGCCAGTTTGGAGAAGGCAGCACGAACCCTAACGGGGAATCGATGCAGATGATTCTGGAGCAGTGGCCCGGGGGCCGATGGTTCCGTGATCGCGGGAACGGGATCGGGCACCTGTGGGGTCACGTGCAGGTGATCAAGCCCCCGGTTTTGCTGGAATTGAGCGGTCCTTTGTTCATGTCCTACCCGGCCATCAACCATATCGAGTTGCGTCTGGAGCAGATCGCCGGGGGCACCAATGTCACGCTGCGGCACCGTGCGATTGGCGCGATCGACCCGGCGCATCGGGAGGGCGTGAGCAAAGGGTGGAAGCACTATCTCGACAGCATTAACAAGATGTTCCCGAGTGGTGCGGCGGGCCTTCAAGCCTGATGCCGGAGGATCTCGATCCGGTCTGGAAGGCGCTGTCGGACCCAACCCGTAGAGCGATTCTGGACCTGGTGCGTCAGGGTCCCCGGAGGACCACCGAGATCGTCGATGCGTTTCCTCATTTGAGCCGCTTTGGCGTGATGAAGCACATCGACGTGTTGCGCGAGGCCGGTTTAATCAACACACGCGACGAAGGGCGTCAGCGCGTGAATTCGTTGAACGCCGTTCCGATCCGCCAGATTTATGAGCGGTGGGTGAGCCGGTACGAAGGCTTCTGGGCGGACAGACTGCTCCGCTTGCAGGAAGATGTGGAAGCGGATCGCGGCGCGCAGCGCGACTCGCAAGCTCCGCCCAAAGATCAACCCAAAGACAAATAGGCTTGGCGGATTCGTCCGCGATGAAAACCCAAACAGGAGAAGTGTATGCACGCGAATGATGTAATCGAAAGAAGGAGAGAACGGATGACCGATCAAAATTTGACCTTTACCTTTGCGGTGGACCAAACTCCGGAAGAAGCCTTCGCCGCCATCAATGATGTTCGTGGATGGTGGTCGGGACAGATCGAAGGGACCACCGACAAACTCGGTGCTGAGTGGACCTATCGGTACAAGGACATCCATTATTCCAAACAGAGGATCACCGAACTGGTTCCTGGCAAAAAAGTCGTGTGGCTGGTGCTGGACGGCTACTTGAATTTTGTCGAGGACAAAACCGAGTGGACGGGCACAGAAATTACGTTTGAAATCTCCAGGAAGGGCGCCCAAACGGAAGTCCGCTTCACTCACCGCGGTTTGGTTCCCGACATGGAGTGTTTCAGCGGCTGCTCAAATGCGTGGGGTTCTTATGTCAACGGTAGCCTGAAGAGTTTGATTACAACTGGGAAAGGTCGGCCCAACCAGAAGGAAAACTAAAAGGGTTGGTGAAGCCGCATCGCTCCTCGGAAATGCTTCCAGGCTGCGCTACTTGAGCCACTTCACGCTGGTGGGCGTCGCCTGGTTGCAGCCCATGGTTTCGGTGACGCCGGAGGCGATTTCGCCGCAAACATTGGTGATGGCCGTGCGCAGCGCGAAATCCCGCGTGGTGGCGCTGGCGATGCGGCACAACGAGCGTCCGTTATAGGTCATGCAAACTTGCACCTTGTTCTGCGAGAGATTCATGGTGGAGTAGACGATGACGCCGAGGAAGATGACCACGAAGGCGATGCCGATCCAGACAGGTTTCTTGTTCATATGTCAGCTGGTTGATTCATCAATGTTGATCCATCAACGTCGATCCATCAGCGACCAGCGGCGACCGTTTCGCTGAAAAATGCGCCCATGTTGCGGAACTTTCGATAACGCTCGTCGATCAATTGTGCGGGCGAGACGCCGCCGAGCTCGGCCAGAGCTTGCCGTAATGTATTGCGGACGGCCTCCGCCGCGGCGTCGGCATCGGTGTGCGCGCCTTCGCCGGGCTCGGGGATGATGGCATCGACCAAACCGAGTTGCAGGAGATCCTGCGCGGTCATCTTGAGAGCAGCGGCAGCGTCGGGGGCGCGGCCGGAATCGCGATAGATGATCGCGGCACAGCTTTCGGGAGAAATGACGCTGTAAACGGCGTTCTCCAACATATAGATGCGATTGCCAACAGCTAGGCCGAGAGCTCCCCCACTGCCGCCTTCGCCGATGACGACGACGACGACGGGCACGCCGAGGCGCGACATTTCGCGCAGGTTGAACGCGATGGCCTCCGCCTGGCCGCGCTCTTCGGCATCGATGCCGGGATAGGCGCCGGGAGTGTCCACCAGAGTAATGATGGGGCGCGAGAATTTCGCGGCAAGCTCCATGAGGCGCAGCGCCTTGCGATAGCCTTCGGGGCGAGGCATGCCCCAATTGCGCAGAACCTTTTGCTTGGTATCGCGGCCTTTTTGCTGGCCGATGACCATGACGGGATGCTCGTCAAAACGGGCCATACCACCGACGATGGCCTGATCGTCAGCGTAGCGGCGGTCGCCGTGAAGCTCGTGAAATTCGGGGAACAGGCGCTGAATGTAATCGAGCGCGTGAGGACGCTTTGGATGGCGCGCAAGCTGGACGCGCTCCCAACTGGGATTCGTGGCGACACTGGCGGACGGAACGGAAGTTGGCGTATCGGCCATGCAATGGGCGGTCTAGCTCGCCAGGACTTCCACGGCCTCGGGCCCACAGATGCGGGCGACCTCGGCGCGAAACGCCTTATCGGGACGAACTCTCGCTGCCACATCCAGGATAACCGAGAAGTCGCGGGGCTTTTCCAGGCGGAGGCGGACTTCGGTCTGGCCGGGCTTGCTGCGGAATAGAGTTTCGAGCGCGGCGGCGCGGTCGGCACTTCCCGATCCGTTGACGGGAACACGGATGGAGATCACCGAGGGCAGGTTCACGCGCGCGACATCGAGCGGCACGATGTCCTGGACGTTGATTTTAGGGGGACCGCTTTCTTCGGGAAGCACGAGGCCGCGGACCAGCACGGCTTTGTCTTCGATCAGCGAAGTGTTCAGGCGGTCGAACTGCGTGGAAAAGACCATGGCTTCGATGGAGCCTTCCAGGTCCTCAATCTGCAAGGACGCCCACGGCTTGCCTTCTTTGGTGCGGCGGCGTTGCACGGCGACGAGCACGCCGCAGAGCGCGACCTCGGTGCCTTTGCTGAGTCCTTCGAGTTGCGCGGTGGTGTGCGAGGCAAGCTCGGAAACCTTGTCCATGAACTGATCGAGAGGATGACCGGTGACGTAGAAGCCCAGCATCTCCTTTTCGCTGGTGAGTTTTTCCTGCGGCGTCCAATCGGGGACCTTGGGCAAAGTGTGGTGCGCGGTGGGTTGCTCTTCGATGAGCGCGGCGAACAAACCGGACTGGCCGCTTTCCCGATCGCGGGACGCGCGCATTCCATTTTCCATCGCGCTATCGATGGCGGCCATCATTTGCGCACGTGTGCCGTTCAGCATATCCATGGCGCCTGCGCGGATGAAGCTTTCGATCATGCGGCGGTTGACGGCGCCGAGATCGACGCGCTCGCAGAAATCGTAAAGCGAGGTGAATGGTCCACCTTTTTGAATCGCGGCGACGATGGATTCCACCGCGTTGCCGCCGACGTTCTTAATAGCGCCGAGTCCGAAGCGGATGCTATCGCCATCGGGCGTGAAGTTGAACGCCGACGCGTTGACATCCGGCGCCAGCACTTTGATGTTCATTTCGCGGCATTCGTTAATGTACTTGACCACCTTGGCCGTGTTGCCGGTTTCCGAGGTCAGCAGGCCGGCCATAAACTCGGTGGGATAGTGCGCTTTCAGATACGCGGTGATGTACGCAAGATACGCGTAGGCGGCGGAGTGCGACTTGTTAAAGCCGTAGCCCGCGAACTTCTCCATCTGATCGAAAATCTTTTCGGCCTTCTTCGGAGGATGGCCGTTGGCCTTCGCGCCATCGACGAATTTGGCGCGCTGCTTCGCCATCTCCTCGATTTTTTTCTTGCCCATGGCGCGGCGCAAAAGGTCGGCTTCACCCAGCGAATACCCGGCGATGCGATTGGAAATCTGCATCACCTGCTCCTGGTAAATCATGACGCCGTAGGTTTCTTCGAGGATCTCCTTCATCTCCTTGACGTCGTAAACCACTTCTTTGCGGCCATGTTTGCGATCGACGAAGTCGTCGATCATGTCCATGGGGCCGGGGCGATAGAGAGCGTTCAGAGCGATCAGATCCTCGATGCGATCCGGCTGATAGCGGCGCAGAACGTCGCGCATGCCGCCGGATTCGAACTGGAACACGCCGCTGGTGTAGGCCTTGCTGAAAACCGACTCGAAAGTTTTCTCGTCCTTGAGCGGAATATCTTCCACGGTCAGCTTCACGCCGCGATGCTTTTCGATGAGCTTGAGCGCGTCGGCAATGATCGTGAGCGTCGTCAGCCCAAGAAAATCCATCTTGAGCAGGCCGAGCTTCTCCAGGCCCACCATGTCGTACTGCGTGACAATTTCGTCTTTGTTCGTCTTATAGAGAGGAACCAGCTCGCGCAGAGGCAACGGGGAAATCACGACGCCCGCAGCGTGTACGCTGGCGTTGCGGGCCATGCCCTCCAGGCGCTGCGCGATTTCGAGAACGTCCTTGATCTTGGGATCGCGCGCCGCGAGATCGTCAATCTGCGGTTCCATCTCCCGTGCCTGCTTCAACTTGATGTTGAGCGGCATGGTTGGAATCAGCTTGGTAACCTTTTCCACTTCCGAGAAACCAATATCGAGCGCGCGGCCGACGTCTTTGATCGCGGCGCGCGCGCCCAGCGTACCAAAAGTGATGATCTGGGCGACCTGCTCACGTCCATATTTTTCGGTGACGTACTGGATCACTTCGCCGCGCCCGCGCGTGCAGAAATCGATATCGATATCGGGCATCGAAATGCGCTCGGGATTCAGGAAGCGCTCGAAGAGCAGGCCGTAGTGGAGAGGATCGATATCCGTGATCTCCATCGCATAGCTGACCAGGCTTCCGGCGGCGGAACCGCGCCCGGGGCCCACGGGGATGCCGCGCTGCTTCGAAAAACGAATGAAATCCCAGACGATCAGGAAGTAGCCGGAAAATTTCATCTGCTGAATCGTTTTGATTTCGCGATCTAGACGCTCGGCGTATTCGGCGAGATCGTGCTTCAGCGCACCCTTTGCGGCCAGCGCTTCCAGACGCATGCGGCGCTTTTCGAATCCCTGACGCGCGACGTATTCGAAGAAGCTGTCGGTGGTGTGCTCGGGCGGAATGGGGAATTTCGGAAAAGGCTCGGAGACTTGCTGCAGCTTGAGCTGGCAGCGCTGCGCGATGTCGTAGGGGCGGTCGACGGCGTGCTCCACTTCGCCAAAGAGCGCCATCATTTCTTCGCGCGTCTTGAGGTAGAACGCCTCCTGCTCGAAACGCATGCGGTTCAGGTCCGACATGGTCTTGCCCGTCTGGATGCACAACATCACTTCATGCGCGCGAGCGTCGGATTTGCGCAGGTAGTGCGAATCGTTGGTGGCGACGAGCGGAATTCCCGTGTCGGACGCAAGCCGGTTGATCAAGGGCAGAACTCTGGCGTCCGGCTCCAGGCCGTGATCTTGCAATTCGAGGAAGAAATTGTTCTTGCCGAAGAGGTCCGTGTATTCGTAAGCGAGTCGCCGGGCGTCTTCGTAACGATCCTGCAAAAGAGTCTCGTTGACGTCGCCGCGCAGGCAGGCCGAGAGCGCGATCAGGCCCTTGGAGTGCCGCGAAAGCAGGTCTTTATCGATGCGCGGCTTGTAGTAGAAGCCTTCGAGATAACCGGTAGAAACCAGCTGGATGAGGTTGCGATAGCCTTCCTGGTTTTCGCACAACAAGACGAGATGGTTGTAGCGATTCGAATCGCTTTTGTCCTTGATCCCCTGCTGCGCGACGTAGACTTCGCAGCCGATGACCGGGTGGATACCCTGTTCGTTGGCGTTGTTGTAGAACTCGACGGCGCCGAAGAGATTGCCGTGATCGGTCATCGCCACTGCGGGCATTTTCTGCTCGGCGACGATCTTCATCATCTGCGAAATTTCGCAGGCGCCATCGAGCAGCGAGTAATCGGTGTGGCAATGAAGATGGACGAACGGGTTCGGCATACAACTCAGAGCGGGGGAGAAATTTCAGTATAGCGCCGGAGTATGGGCTCAGCTTGTCGGGCCGCGGACATCCCGATAGGGATCTATATAGTATTTCGTCGGCTTGGCGGGATTGTAACGGACATAGAAGGGTAGGGATTTGTAGTTCTCGAACTGGTGCTCAGCCTCGGGCAGCGTCGAAAGCATTTCGGCATACGTTCCTATGTCGATCTTTCCTCCGGCAGGATACTGGAACTCGACCCGAAGCCAGTAGCCGGGCTCGCCTTTTGTAGGAAACTTCTTCACAACGTGATTCAGGATCGTGGCAGCGACTATCGGCCATCCTCGGGATCGGCGCCGTATGGTCTGCTCCCAAAGCCAGGCGACCATCCATGCGAACTGGGACAGCAACGGTATCGGACCGACCTGCACTATCCGTGCGCCAAACCTTGTGCCGCACCTCATTGTCACACCATAACAAAGAACGTCGGACACTGAAGGTGTTCGAAGGAGGTGGGTTTTCCCGCACCAAACCGATACCTACAGTGATTCGGTGGGGCCCACTTACGGTTGGGATTGCGTCACAATTACAAATGAAGGGAAATCGCCCACGATAATGTGGACCAAGCTGCATTGGATTGACGGACCTTGGCCGGGAAAGCTCGCTCTCGCTGCGCGTCCGCGTGGTGGCGATTGGCTGGACGACGAAATCGAGAGCTGGCGCCTTGAAGGCATCGACACCGTGTTCTCTTTGCTGACGCCGGAAGAAGAGGCCGACCTCGATATTGCGGCGGAAGCGGAAATCGCGAAGTCGCATGGACTGAAATTCTGGTCGTTTCCGATCCTTGACCGGCAGGTCCCAGATTCCGAGGGCGATCTTTCACAAGCCTTGCGGAATCTTGAAGCCGAACTGGAGGCAGGTGGAAATGTCGTCGTCCATTGCCGCCAGGGAATCGGACGCACCGGTCTGGTGGCCGCGTGTCTCCTCGTCATGAACGGGATCGAACCGGAGGCGGCCGTTCAGCGGTTGAGCGCCGCACGAGGAATAACGGTCCCCGAGACACCCGAGCAGCGCCGCTGGATCGATCACTACGCCAAGGCGTTCGCCGCGGCTCACCATCACTCATAAAGCCTAATGGGCGAACTTCCACCACTGAAGCCGCTGCATGCCGAGCTCGTCCGCTCCAAACTGGCTGTCTTTGAAAAACTCTCTTCGGAGGCGCTGACGGAATCGCTGGCTCCCGGCAACGAGCACAGTCTCAAGACTCGTCCCGACGGAACGATGTTGGATGGCCATCATCGAGTGCATGTTCTCAGAGAACGTGGAGAGAACGTCGACGCGCTGCCGCGCGAGTTGATCGAGAAGGATCGCTAGCGTTGAAGGTGTATAATTTTCAGGCATCGCGTTGTCCATAACGTTGTTTGTAAGTGGGAGACGGAAATGAAGATGGTTGGGAAGATCCTGGGCGGGATCGTGGTTTTGCTGATTCTGTTGCTCGGCGTGGCGAGCGTCACGGGGCTCGATCCCAGCAACCAACGGCCCGGCCTGTGGCTCAAGGGAGATCTGGTGACGGGTCCGGTGACCGACTGGTCGTTCACGGATAAGTATCGGACGATCGAGATTCAGACGAACACGCCGTTTCTGATCCCGCATTCGGTGACGACGAATTTCGTCATCTACAACAACCAGTTCTACGTCGATTCCATCTATCCGAAAGGGATCCCGTATCCGCACGGCCGCAGATGGCACGAAAACGTGGCGCGCGATCCGCACGTGCGCATCAAAATCGGCAGTCAGCTGTTCGACCGCAAGCTGGTGCTGGTGACGGATCCGACGGAAATTGCGACCGTCAACGAAATCAAAGCGAAAAAGTATCCGGACCTGGCCGGGGAGATGACCGACTCAACAGTGACGGTGTTCCGCGCGGTCGACAACTAAGCAGTCGACAACTAAGCAATGGATAATTAAAAAGTGATGCGGAACGCATGAGGATCGTCATTACCGGAGCGAACGGTGCCGTCGGCCAGGCGATGCTGCGTATTGGCGCGGGTGCGGACGCGGACACGTTCGTTGCCGCGGTACGGTCCGAGCGCGCCATCGAAGAAATTCGCCCGCTACTGAGTGAGAGAAGCAGCGCGGCCCGCATCTCTTACGACGATCCGAACAGCTTGGACGAGGCGTTTCGAGGAGCGTCGGCGATTGTTCATTTGGCCGGAATTTTGATCGAGAGTCCCGGCTCGAACTACGAACAGGCGAACGTCGCGTCGACGCGCAACGTTGTGGAAGCTGCCAAACGTTGTGGTGCCCGAAAATTCGTCTTCGTCAGTGCGGTCGGCGCGGACGAAACATCGAAGAACGGCTACTTCCGCAGTAAAGGACAGGCCGAGGCGATCGTGCGCGGCTCGGGATTGAAGTATTCGATTCTGCGCGCTCCGATGCTGCTCGGCCCGGTTACCGAAGGCGGCGCGGCGCTGCGGCGCAACGCCGGTGGAGCAAGAGCCAAGATGATTGGCGGCGGCCGCAATCTGCAGCAACCTCTGCACGTCGGCGATCTGGCGCGGGCGGCGCTCGCGGCGGCACAACCAACGATTGCGAGTAATCTTACGCTGGATGTTGTGGGTCCCGTGTCTTTGCCGGATCGGGAACTGGTGGAGCGCGCGGCGCGAGTGCTGGGTCACGAAGTGCAAATCAGTTCAATCAGTAAAGGATTGCTGTGTTTCGTTCTGGGGATCAAGCGGAAGTTCTCGGGCCCTGGATTTTCGGCCGACGTGGTGGAAGTGATCATGGCGGACACGCGCCTGGATCCGCAGCCCGCGGCGAGCGCGCTGGGAATCCAACTGACGGGCGTCGACGAAATGATCAAGGACAGCTTGGACGGCAAAGGATCGAGGTTAAGAAAATGAGCGAGGGCGAAAATGAGTGAAACCTCCGAATCGACCGCAGCTCCCATCGGGGCCGGCAATGCCGCGAAGGCGAAGCCCAAGCTCTGGCAGAGGGCGTTGCCATTCTTGATTTCGCTGGCCTGCTTCGGCTATCTCTACACGCGTCTGGAGCGCGGGGCTGCGGCCGAAGGCACTCGATTGGTTCCATATCTGGCGAAAAGTTTCCAAAACGTCAACTGGTATTACTGGCTCGCGTTGATGGTTCCTTATTGTGTCTGTTATTTGATTTTCGACAGCCTGGTTTTGTGGAAGGTGATTAACTGGTTCAACACGAAAATCGACTACACGGACATTCTGCCGATTCGCGCCAGCGCCTATATTCTTTCCTTGCTGAACGAACAAGTGAGCAAAGGAGCGATCGCGGTTTATTTGAATCGGCGCGACGGAGTGCCGGGCTGGGAAGTGGGATCGAGCATGCTGCTCATCATGTTCTCCGAAATCTACAGCCTGATTCTGTGGGCCACGGTGGGAGTGCTGATTAGTTGGGATCGCTTCCCGCCGGCATTTCACAGCATTCCGTGGATTGCGCTCGGCGCTCTCGCATTCTTCGTGGTGTTCCAATTATTTTTCAGCGGAAAGATCGCGCCGAAGATGGCGCTGCGCGATCGTCCAATTTTCCGGGCCTTCCGCATGGCGAAAGTTTGGCATTACGCGGTGGTGATCGCGATGCGCGCGCCGCTGGTGCTGGCGGGGGTGGTGGTCTACACGCTGGCGCTGCGGCTGTTCGGAGGAAACGTGAGCTACGGAGAAATGCTGGGATATTTGCCGGTGATCTTCTTCGGCGCGGCGGCGCCGGGTCCGATGCACTCCGTCGCGATTCTGTTTTGGGTGCTGCTGTTTCCCGATAAACCGGGCCAGATGACGGCGTTCGGCTTCGTCATGCACAACTTCTTCATCTTCTTCAACGCGGCCGTAGGATTGCTATTCTTGCGCCGGGCGACTCGAGAGTTGTTCGGCTGATTTTGTGTCAGGTGCTGGTTTGAGTCTCACACGTTGGATCATCGAGATCAGCGTGCTGAGGACCAACAGCCAGACGAGAATCGTCAGCACTGGCTGCAGGAAATGCAGACCCGTGCGGATGAGAGCGTCAATGAAGGTCGGCGCAAAATACGCGATACCGTTGTAGCGGCCGAGCTTGCTGCCGCGTAGTTTCATCTCGCGGCGAATCCAGTAAGAGTCGAGGACGTACTGCGTGAAGGCAGCCACGATGAGGATCGGCAGAATCCAAGGGAAGGCCCCGCGCGTGGCTCCGGCGAATAAGCCTGACGTGACGAAAAGAAAGTCGGTGGTGTGATCGAAGGTCCCGCTCCAGGCGGTGACGGTTCCCCGGCGGCGCGCGATGGGACCATCCAGAACATCGGTGATCACGGCGACGATCCAAGCCGCGAGCACGAACATCGCCGAGCGTTCATCGCCCTTCGCCATGAAGAACGCGAATGGGAGAATTAAGAGGAGGCGGAGGGCCGTGAGAGCGTTAGCCATTTGACTGACAGGCGCGGGGCATTGCGCTGAACGCGCCCGATCGGACGCGTTGACACCCCTAGAGGTCAAGCATACACTGAGTGAATGGAGCGAGGTTAAGGTCGGTCATGCCGGAAACGACCGTGCCTGAAACGACGATCGGCGGAAGTGTGGAAGAGACCCTGGAACGCGGCCGCGCGGGCGCTGGTGTTTCACGAGAAGACGCGCTGCTTCTGATGAAGGAAGCTCCGCTCGACATGCTGCTGCAAACCGCGGCGGCGCTTCGCGATCGCTCCAAGGGCCGCACGGTCAGCTATTCCAAGAAAGTTTTCATTCCCCTCACGCACCTATGCCGCGACTATTGCGGGTATTGCACGTTCCGCGCGGATCCTCAAGCGGGCGTGCAACCTTATATGACGCCGGACGACGTCCTGGCCGTGGCCGAAGCTGGCCGCAAGGCGGGATGCAAGGAAGCGCTATTCAGCTTGGGCGATCAACCCGAGCGAATTTTTCCCGAGGCGAAGGATTTTCTCAAGAAGCTGGGCTATGATCGCACGCTGGAATATCTGGCGGCGATGAGCGAGCTGGTATTAGAGGAGACCGGGCTGCTGCCGCATTCGAATCCTGGAGTGATGGGGCTGGAGGATCTGAAACGCCTGCGCGAAACAAACGTCAGCGTGGGACTGATGCTCGAGAGCGCGAGCCCCAGGCTGCTGCGCGTGGGCGAGGCGCATTGGAAAGCTCCGGACAAGGTGCCGTCGATTCGCCTGCGTACGATAGAGAGCGCCGGGCAATTATCGATGGCCTTCACGACGGGCATCCTGATGGGCATCGGAGAAACCATCGACGAAAGAGTCGACGCACTGCTGGCGATTCACGAGGCGAACCGGAAGTACGGCCACATTCAAGAGGTGATCGTGCAACCGTTCCGCGTGAAGCCCGACATTCGGATGTCCGGGTCGCCGGAACCTTCAAACGAGGAGCTAGAGCGCACGATCGCGGTCGCGCGGCTGATTTTCGGTGGCGAGATGAATCTGCAATCTCCGCCGAATTTGCTCTTGCAGGATTATCCAGATTTGCTAAAGGCCGGCATCAACGACTGGGGTGGGATTTCGCCCGTCACCAGGGATTTTATTAATCCCGAAGCCGCGTGGCCCCAGATATCGTCGCTTGCGGCGCGATCGGCAAGCGCGGGATTCGTGTTGCGCGAGCGCTTAGCGATCTATCCCGAATTTTCGGCGCGGGCAGGATTCGTAACCGCGCGGATGGAACCACATGTGCGCAAATTCCAGGGCGAAAACGGCTATGCTCGTGAATGAGCGCAGTGACGACCGCGTGAAGAAGGACGGGCGTAAGAGATGACACCGGCAAATCTTGAATGGCGGGAAATCCCCTGGGAGAAGGCGCTGGCAGAGGCGCGTCCCGAGGTGGCGGGTCTGCTGGAAAAGGCGCTGGCGGGAGAAGATCTCGACGCGGCAGAAGGTCTAACGCTGGCGAATGTCGCAGATAAAGATTTAGTCGCGCTCATACGAGTCGCCGACGAACTGCGGCGGCGCGCCGTGGGCGACCAAATTACTTACGTGGTGAATCGGAATCTCAACTTCACGAATATCTGCATCGTGGGATGCGCGTTTTGCGGTTTCAGCAGGGGACCGCACGATCACGACGCGTATTTTCATTCGACGGATAAGCTGGTGGCGAAATCGGTAGAAGCGTGGGATCTTGGCGCCACCGAAGTTTGCATCCAGGGCGGATTGCCGAAGGATCTCGACGGGTTTTATTACGTGGAACTGCTGCGGGCCATTAAAGCTCGCCTGCCGGATTTGCATGTGCACGCGTATTCGCCAATGGAGATCGCCTACGGCGTCGAGAAAACGCGCATGCCGCTGCGCGACTACCTGTTGATGCTGAAAGAAGCTGGCCTGAACAGCATTCCGGGAACGGCTGCCGAGATTCTTGACGATCGCGTCCGCAAATCTTTGAGTCCGAACAAGCTGAAGGTGAAGCAGTGGATCGAAATCGTGCGGACGGCGCACAGCGTGGGCATTCCGTCCACGTCGACGATGATGTACGGCCATACCGAAGAGCCGGAAGACTGGGTGAACCATATCCTCCTTTTGCGGGACATCCAAAAAGAGACCGGCGGATTTACGGAGTTCGTTCCGCTGGGATTTATCCATTCGCAAACCCGGCTTTTCCAGCACGGCGGGGCGCGTCCCGGTCATTCGGTGCACGAGGATCTGATCGTGCACGCGCTGTCGCGCGTCCTGCTGAATGGACATATCCGCAATATTCAAGTGTCTTGGGTGAAGCTTGGGTATAAAGATTCGCTGGCATGCCTGGAAGCGGGAGCGAACGATTTCGGCGGCACGCTGATGGAAGAAAGTATTTCGAAAGCCGCGGGAGCGAACTTCGGCGAGTACGTCTCTCCCGGAGAATTCCGCGCGCTGATCCGCACGATTGGGCGCATTCCTGTGGAGCGGCACACGTCCTACGAGATTCGCAAAGTATTTGAACAACCTGATGCAGAGGAGCGGATGCCTCAGGAAAAGAACGAAGACCTGCCGATCCTGACGCCTTCCGTGGGTTCCGCAACGGCATCTGCGATGAGCTACTGAACGCCTATCAGGAAGTTTTGGGACGCTGCCCGGCTGGGCGATTGAGTCTCCGTCCCTGCTATACTGGCGGGCGATTTTAAGGGCTCCTTCCATGTCGAAGCCATCGATCGTCCTGAGTTTGCTCATCGCCCTGACGGCGGCCACGGCTTTTGCGGGCAGCTGCGAAGACCTGGCGTCGTTGAAGCTGCCGAGTACCACCGTCACCTTGGCATCGACGCTTCCGGCGGGAACATTTGCTCCCTCGAAACAACCCGCGAAATCGGGCGATGATGTCTTCGCGGGCTTGCCGGCCTTTTGCCGCGTGGCGTTGACGATTCGGCCGACCAGCGACTCCGATATCCGCATGGAGATCTGGCTGCCCACCTCGGGCTGGAACAAAAAATTCGAGGCGAATGGCAATGGGGGCTGGGCGGGCTCGATCCTGACGGAAAGATTGGCGGAGGGAGTGCAGAGGGGCTATGCGGCGGCGATGACCGATACCGGCCATGAGGGCAATAGCGCGAGCTTCGCGCTGGGGCATCCCGAGAAGCTGGTGGATTTCGGCACCCGCTCCGTGCACGAAATGGCCGTCGAGGGCAAAGCAATCGTTAGGGCGTTTTATGGCGAAGCGCCCAAGCTCTCTTACTGGAACGGGTGTTCGCAGGGAGGGCGGCAGGGATTGAAAGAAGTGCAGCTGTATCCCAACGATTTCGATGGCGTGGTGGCGGGGTCGCCGGCCGTGAACTGGACCGGCCGCGCGATCCAGGCCATTTGGATTGCGCAAGCCACGCA
>Ga0182030_10006903_pt1 | contig 23805 bp, 23 predicted proteins | sample 812S3MmetaG_FD_121299 | JGI IMG/M metagenome (GOLD analysis project Ga0182030, IMG submission 121299) | Permafrost microbial communities from Stordalen Mire, Sweden - 812S3M metaG (Illumina Assembly) | ecosystem: Environmental > Terrestrial > Soil > Wetlands > Permafrost | place: Sweden...
CCGAGGGCACGCCGCTCGAGCAGACCGATCGCGTCACCCAGGCCTTCGCGGAGGCGATCCGCACGCAACCGGAGGTGACGACCTACCAGACGTACGTGGGGACCGCGGGCCCCTACAACTTCAACGGCCTCGTGCGTCACTACTTCCAGCGCCAGGGCTCGAACGTCGCCGACATCCAGGTCAACCTCGTCGACAAGGGGGAGCGCAAGGCGCAGAGCCACGCGATCGCCAAGCGGGTGCGCGACCTGATCCTGCCCATCGCAACGCGCTTCGGGGCCAGAGTGAAGGTGGCCGAGGTACCCCCGGGGCCGCCGGTCCTCGAGACCCTGGTGGCCGAGATCTACGGGCCCGACTACGCGCGTGACATCGCGATCGCCAAGCAGGTCCGCGAGATCATGGAGCGGACCGACGGCGTCGTGGACGTGGACTGGTACGTCGAGGACGACCAGCCGAAGTACCGCTTTGTCGTCGACCAGGAGAAGGCGGCGCTCAACGGCGTGAGCGAGGCGGAGATCGTCCGCGCGCTCCGACTGGCCAGCGCGGGCGAGCCGGAGGGGCTTCTCCACGACGAACGCGAGAAGGAGGACGTGCCGGTCGTCCTGCGCCTCGACCGGGCGACGCGCTCCGATCTCGACCGCCTGCAGAGCCTTCGGGTCGTCGGTCGCGAGGGCAACCTCGTGAGCATCGGTGAGCTGGTGCGCGTCGAGCTCGTGACCGAGGACAAGAGCATCTACCACAAGAACCTCATGCCCGTGGTCTACGTGACCGCCGACGTCGCGGGCGCGATCGAGAGCCCGGTCTACGCGATCCTCAAGCTTGGTCCCGAGCTCGACCGGATGCAGCTCCCGGAAGGCTACTCGCTCGAGCAGAACACGGCGTCGCAGCCGTTCCGCACCGACCGCTACGCGATGAAGTGGGACGGCGAGTGGCACATCACGTACGAAGTCTTCCGCGATCTCGGGCTGGCCTTCGCCGTCGTGCTCGTCCTCATCTACATCCTCAACGTCGCCTGGTTCCAGTCGTTCAAGACGCCGCTGGTCATCATGTCGGCGATCCCGTTCTCGCTCGTGGGCATCCTGCCCGCGCACGGCGCCCTCGGGGCCTTCTTCACGGCGACGTCGATGATCGGCTTCATCGCCGGTGCGGGCATCGTGGTCCGCAACTCGATCATCCTCGTGGACTTCATCGAGCAGCGTCTGGGCGAGGGCGTTCCTCTCGAGCAGGCCGTGGTTGACGCCGGGGCGATCCGATTCCGTCCCATGCTCCTGACGGCAGCGGCCGTCGTCGTCGGCGCGTTCATGATCCTCTTCGATCCGATCTTCCAGGGGCTCGCCATCTCGCTGATGGCCGGCGAGATCGCATCGCTCGCACTCTCCCGTATGACCGTCCCGGTCGTCTACTTCCTCATGCGACGGCGCGAGGCGCGACGCGCCCAGAAGCGTGCGGCGAGCCCAGCGCCGCCCCCAGCTGCTTCAGAGGCGCTGACGCCGGCGGAGTGACCCGCTCACCGCCGAGTGTCCGCGCAATGGTGCTTTGGCAGCTCCACCGCGAACCCTTCCGGTCTCCGCAAGGCTCCCACATTGCATGGACAACCCCCTGAAGAGGCACCTCTCCTCGAGCTACGACCAGGTGCTAAAAAGACTGCCCGAAGCACTCAAGAGCGAGGGCTTCGGTGTGCTGACCGAGATCGACCTCGCGCAGACACTGAAGAACAAGCTCGGCGTGGACTTCCGGCGCTATAAGATCCTGGGCGCCTGCAACCCGGCGCTCGCTCACCGGGCGCTGTTGGTCTCCCTCGACGTCGGAGTCCTCTTGCCATGCAACGTGGCCGTCTACGAGGGCGACGACGGGCGCGCGGTGGTGCAGACCATCGACCCCATGCAGACCATGGCGGCCAGCGACCCGCGCCTGGCCGAGGTCGCGGCGACCGTGCGGACCAAGCTGGTCCGTGTCCTCGAGCAGCTGTCGTGATGCCACCCGAGACCAAGGAGAACGCCATGAGCCCCGCTGTCACCGTCGACCTGACCACGGCGACCTTCTTCCCCACTGTAAAACGCGGAGGCATCGCCCTCGTCGACTGGTGGGCCAGCTGGTGCGGGCCATGCCGGTCGTTTGCACCCGTCTACGCGAAGGTCGCCGGCCGTCATCCCGATGTCGTCTTCGGCAAGGTCGACACGGAAGCCGAAGGTGGCCTGGCGTCCGAGTTCCAGATCCGCGCCATCCCGACCTTGATGGTGTTTCGGGACGGCGTGCGACTCTTTTCGCAGGCCGGAATGCTGCCCGAGCGCGCGCTGGAAGAGCTCATCGAGCGAGCTCGGGCGGTCGACATGGACGAAGTGCGGCGCAAGATCGAAGAAGCCCAGTCCACGCCGGACAGGGCGTCGCAGGCCGGGTAGGCGGCCCACCCATTGCGGCCGTGCATAGACGTCGACCTTTGCAACGCGGTAAACGCTGAAGAACATGCATCGACACGAGCGGATGTTCCCACACGAGCGTGCCCACCTGCTCGACGACCCCGACCGGCAGAAGTCCTTGCCGAGCGCTGCCGTTCTCGAGCGCCTCGCCCTCCAACCCGGGATGCGAGTCGCAGATGTCGGTGCCGGGACGGGCTACTTCGCGCTCCCGATGGCGCGTGCCGTCATCCCTGGCGGTCAGGTCTTTGCCGTCGACGTGCAACCGGAGATGCTCCAGCAACTAAAGGCGCGGCTCGAGAAAGGGCTTGAGGTGGCGCTCGTGGAGGGCGACGCGGCGGACACTACGCTCGGGGACCGGAGCGTCGATCTCGTCCTGCTGGCAAACGTCTGGCACGAGGTCGACGATCGCCAGGCCGTTCTCATGGAAGCGGCCCGCATTCTGGGGCCAGAAGGGCGCATCGCGATCCTCGACTGGCGGACCGATGTCCAGGTGCCGCCTGGACCGCCGCTGGAGCATCGAGTCGCGGCCTCCGATGTTCGGGCAGCCCTTCGGGCGAATGGGTGGAAGATCGAGACGCCCGAGCCGGTCGGTCTCTTCAGCTACATGATCCTGGCAGCTCGCCCGTGATCGCCGAACGGACCTCTTCGCGGAAGCGCTCGATCGTCAAAGCGCTGACGTACCGGGGCGTCATCGTCTGCCTCGACTTTCTCGCCATTTACCTCTTCACGGGCAAGATCGAGGTCGCGATCGGCTTCATGATCGTGAGCAACCTCTACACGACGGTCGGATACTTCGTGCACGAACGCATCTGGGCACGCGTCCGCTGGGGGGCGGCAGCAACCGAGACGCAGAGAACGCGACTACCGCCTGTCGACGGCCGCGTTGACGACGTCGACGGCGGCGCCCGTCTGACCCTGACGGCGAGAGATCCTGCCGATGCTCCGGCGCTACGCGCCTACCTCGACACGCTTCTCCATCACATCGACACGGAGCGCAGAGTTTCGCCATGAGCTGTGGCGTCGGACAGGTGCAACCACTCGTTCTCGTCGGCTTTTTCATGGCCGTGGCGTCATGCGCCGCATCGACGAGTCCGCAGACGGAGACGCCCGCCTACCAGCACCGCTTCGAGCACGCCGAACAGTGGGCCAAAGAGTTCGACGACCCGTCGCGCGATTCCTGGCAACAGCCCGAACGTGTCGCTGCAGCGATGCAGCTCGCGCCGGGGATGGCCGTCGCCGACATCGGCGCGGGCACGGGCTACTTCGAGCCGCATCTCTCGCGCGAGGTGGGTTCCGGCGGAAGGGTGCTCGCCCTCGACGTCGAGCGAGACATGGTGAGCCATCTGCGTGATCGTGCCGGACGCGAGCATCTGGACAACGTCGAGGTGCGACAGATCGCGCCTGACGATCCCGGCCTGGCGGTGGCCTCGGTCGACCGCGTGCTCATCGTCGACACGTGGCACCACATCGCCCACCGGACCGCCTACGCCCAGCGGCTCAGAGCTACCCTGAAGCCGGGTGGCGAAGTGGTCGTCGTCGACTTCCGCCACGACGCGCACCACGGCCCGCCCCCCGAGCACCGCATCGCTCCGGAGGAAGTAGTGCGCGAACTGGCGGCCGGTGGGCTGCGTACGCGCGTCGTGGATGCTGGCCTCCCGGAGCAGTACGTCGTCATCGGTTCGCTCTGACTATCGGCCCGAAGCGACGGTCCGCGAGCCTCACGTCCTGTCGACTGCAAAGCCCTTCTCGATCCAGTCCGTACGCAGGTTCGTCGGCAGCTCGAGGAAGCTGGCCTTCGCTCGCCCGGCGAGGGCCTCGCGCCGACGTGCTCAGGTCGACGACGGAGCGGTGGCCCCCCGACGTCGCCCAGGCGACCGACGCGGTCACGTGCACCTGCACGCCGCCGTCGATCAAGGCCACCCGCTCAGGCCGACCGCACAGAACGCGCCCTCGAGCCAACGGGATAGGTCCCCGCTGGGCGCCGTCGCCCGATCGTCTCCAAAATCTTCTCCAAGAACGGGGTTGATCCGAGGGGACTGGCGGGGACGCGAGAGGGCACGCGTTCCGACGGAATCCCCTGCGATCTTCGAAACCTAGTGACGAAAGACGAGCAACATCGCGTTCATACGAAATGCCCGCGTCTAGGGTTCGAATCCCTACGCCGGAACTTTGCGGAGCAGACCATCCTGGACGGGCTTCTTCATCGGGTCTCCGCGATCCTCGGTCTCGAAGTCTTGAGCGGCGTTTCTCCCCTTCAGCCAGGCGCACGAGGCGCGATGCCACACGACGCTGCGTCTCTCCTCTCCGCGGATGTTGACGCTCGTGCCGAGACCGAGAATGTGTTGCGGGCACGGATGCTGCTCTCCTTTGTCGGAGGTGAGGTGGCGATCATGCTGAGGTGGCAGTGGAGCTTCGTCGTCTTCGGTATGGCCGCGGCCGCGTGCGGCGCCGGGAATGGTCCCAATCCGCCGGTCAACCCGGAGAACTCGATTCACTCGTCGTCGCCCGACGAGATGCCTGCATCTCAACCCAGCGGTCTCGGCAGCCCCAGTGGCCACGAGGACGCGGGGCTCCCCCACGTCGCACCGGACGGGGGCCTCCAGCGGCCGTAGCTCCCCTGCAGCGCGTGCGGGGTCACGGGGGCGACGAAGGGGGAGCGCTCATCGGCACGTTCGTCTGCTCGATCTTGACGTCCAGCGGGCAGGCCTTCGTCAGCGGCACCCGGTGCACGAGCGCGTGCTTCAGGATGCAGATGGGAACGACCTCCGGCTGACCGGGCGCGGCGCTGATCTCGATGCGCCCTCCGGGCTGCAGTGTGGCGTGGAACTGCATCGACCCGCCCGGCACCGAGGCGCACCCCTCGACCAGGGCGGTCATGGCGCTCTCGGCGAGCAAGGCGCTCTGCCGTCCCATCGACTGGCAGCCATTGGTCAGCACGAGCGCGCTGACAAGCTGGGCAGACGGCCCGGACGGCGCCGAGGGGACGCTCCCCGCCGGGGACGACGAAGCGCAGCCGGCGACGAGGGCGAGGCTGGCGAAGGCGACACGCATCCCCTCACCCATAGCTCGGTCGCGTCCAGTCCGCTGGCGAGCGAGTCGTCCTTTAGAGCCTACGTCGCGTCCCGAAGCTCGACGGCGCCCAGCCGCACGAGCTCGCGGAGGATATCGAGCGTCTCGTCCTCGGGCATCCCGCTGACGTCGAGGAGCATTTCCACGGTGCACTTGCCGTCGACGAGCGAAGCGACGAAGCCAGCCCGCGAATCGAGCGGCAGCTCCCGGAGGTCGTCGTACGTGACGAGCAGCCAGGGAACGGCCCGGAGGGAAACGACGGAGCGGATGTCGCTGCCGGCGGCCGCAAATTCGGAGTCGCTATCGCGGGCGGCTTGAGCAGCACCACGCATCGGGATGGTGGGTCGGTCGGGACGACTCAAAGGAATCGGCTTCAGTCTAGCCGCCCGGCCCCCGTCGGGCTCGTGGATACGGCCGACCGATCGGATTTGGTGTGGGAAGCTCACGATCCGAGGCAGCTGAACGAGAACCCGCCGAGCGTCGTCGGCGTAGGCATTCGCAGGGTGAACGGCAACGTCGTGCTTCCCGTGTCGAGCGTGCCCGGGCCGGGTCCCCCGAGCAGCCCCGCGTCCGGGTCGAAGGCGCCGGTGCCGCTGATCGCCATCGTGTACTGCGTCGAGCCGACGAGGAACGTGATGGTCGGGTACCCGCTGAGAGCCTGGCTGAAGGTCACGATGCTGCGCTCGAGCATCGCGCCCGCGGTCCCGTAGAAGAGATGGAAGTCCGCCGACGAGCTGACGTCCGTCGGCGACGTGACCACGATCGCCGTCCCGTCGCTCACGTCACCGACGTACGCCACGACCCCCGGGAGGTTGACGATGGTCATCCCCGCCACCGCACTCACGTCGACGACCGTGAGGGGCGTGATGCCGGCGCCTGCGTCCCCGAGGAACGCCTTCGAATCGGGGGGACCGAGGGCCATCTGGCTGGCCGTCCCGCCCTGCACGTCCAGTAGAAGCGCCTCGGCGGCCGCGCCGTCGCTGGCGGGGGCTTCGAAGCTGAGGGTGTACTCGGCGGAAGCTCCCTTTCCGCCGCCGGACTGACCCGAGCCGATCACCTGCTGGCGCACCAGATCGTTGCCACTGGATACAAAGACCCGCGCCTCGGACAGACCGGGTGGCTCGTCGGCGACGTAGAGCGTTCCCTGCCCGTCCTTGCCGACACCGAGGATGCCGGAGAGCGTCGTCGGAGGCGGCGCCAGGGGATCGCAAGGGGATGGGGCGCCGTCTGTGGACGTGCCTGGGGATGCCTGCGTGCACGCGGCGATGGCGCTTGTCGCGACCGCCAGAAGTGTCGCGCGATGCAGTGGGCGAAGCATGCGGGTGCCTAAAGGTACGAGGGACGGGGGCATGCGCAAGGCGACGGCGTACGCCTCGATCGCTGGCGCCCGAGTTGCACTCCCCAACGAGATGCCCCCGCGGAGACCGTTGACCCTGCCACGCGTGGCCGCAGCCGGGACGCTGTGACGAGCTGCGCGCCAGCGGTCACTCGACCGGAGCTCACCTCCGGGTGTGTTCTCGGCGGGCGCTACCGGATCGAGCGCAAGCTCGGCACCGGAGGCATGGGGGAGGTCTGGCGCGCGGCGCACGTCACTCTCCCCATGCAGGTGGCCGTGAAGGTCCTCCTCGCCAAGGCTCTCGGTTTCCGGGAGATCGCGGGGCGCTTCGAGCGCGAGGCACTCTTGCTCTGTTTGATCCACGGCGAGCACATGCCGCGTGCGCTCGATTTCCTTCACGACGACGTCTACGGCCCCGTCCTGGTGACGGAGCTCGTCGAGGGCGAGTCGCTCGCGACGGTCCTCGCCCGACCCCTGTCGGTCGAGGACGCCATCGACCTCGGCATCGACCTGGCGACGGGCCTCGGCGAGCTCCACCGCGCTCACGTGGTGCATCGCGATCTCAAGCCGAGCAACGTGATCTTGCGCCCCATCGCCAATGGAAGGACACGCGCCGTCATCATCGACCTCGGGGTCAGCCTGCTCGTCGAGGACGATCCGCTGCCGCCCAACGAGGCGAACGACATCTCGACCATCGACCTCGTGGTCGGGACGGTCGCGTACATGGCTCCCGAGCAGATCCTGAGATGCGGAGAGGTGACCGCCGCTGCCGACCTGTATGCGCTCGGGGCGCTCCTGTTTCGCGCGGTGACGGGTGGCCCCGTATTCGGCCAGGGGCTGGAGAGGCTCGAGCTCGTGCGGACCAAGCTGACGTGCGAAGCGCCGGCGCTGCTGACCGGTCGGCACGATCGGGTCGCTGAGGGCCTGGCGGCTGTCGTGGCCCATGCGCTCGAGCGCGATCCCGCGAGGCGCTATCAGTCCGCCGAGGAGCTGCGGACGGACCTGTTTCACCTCCGGAGAATAGCCTCGGAGCGCGCGGCCCGAGCCAGCGCCAGGACCGGCGCGCGGCCGGCCTGTTCGGACTCATCCGGTCCGTTCTCGGCCATTCGCGAGACGGTACGCACCGTGTTCCGCCGCCTCACCGCGTGAAACGGCGCAGCGGCGTTTTTCCCCTTCGCCTCGGGACACGTGGCGTGTTGCCCCGTGACGCTCCTGTCCGATGAGCCCAGCGACCTTGTCCGCGCCGCCCAAGCATGCTTCGGTGCCGGCCCAGATGACGACCTTCTCCTTCTCGGGCCGGCGCGCAGCGACTCTCTCGCTCAGTCTGCTCGTGGCCCTCAGCGCGTCCGCCTGCAAACCCAAGGACTCGAGCGGCTCCGACGCGGCTGTCCACGAGGGGGGCGCGACCGACGCGGCGCCTCCCGGTCTGCCGCCGCCTGCGGACGTCGCGGCGCCGCCTGCGGATGCGCCGAAGACGGCAAGCGGTCTCGCGAGCAGGGTGCTCCTCGCCGGGACGGGCACCGAGCACCCCAGCCAGAACGACTCCGTGAAGGTGAACTACTCGGGCTGGACCACCGACGGAAAGATGTTCGACAGCTCGGTCGCGCCGCTGCAGCCCGGGCGCAAACCGGAGGCGGCCACCCTGTCGCTCGGGCGCGTGATCCCGGGGTGGACCGAGGGGATCCAGCTGATGGTGGTGGGCGAGAAGCGACGCCTCTGGATCCCGGAGGAGCTCGCGTACAAGGGCAAGCCGGGCGCGCCGGCGGGCATGCTCGTCTTCGACGTCGAGCTGCTCGACATCACCCCCGGACCGAAGCCGCCGGAGAACGTGGCCGCGGCCCCCGCCGATGCAGAGAAGACCAAGGACGGTCTGGCGAGCAAGGTGACGCAGAAGGGCACGGGCACGGCTCACCCGCAGCCGAACGACGGGGTGCGCGTGAGCTACTCGATCTGGCAGACCGACGGGAAGCTCCTCGATGAATCGAAGGACAAGCCGTCCGTCCGTCCGGTGTTCGGTTTCTCCGATGGCTGGGCCGAGGGCGTCCAGCTGATGGTCGTCGGCGAGAAGCGCACGCTCTGGGTGCCGGCCGCCCTGGCGTCGACGGGACGCCCCGGCGCGACGACCACCGACGTCACGATGGTGATCGAGCTGTTCGAGATTCTCTCCGGGCCGAAGACGCCCGCCGACGTGAAGGCGCCCCCGAAGGATGCGACCGTCGAGAAGGACGGGGTCGCGACCAAGGTGCTCACCAAGGGGACCGGCACGGCTCATCCGACTCCGGCCAACGGCGTCACGGTGCAGTACGCGGGATGGACGACCGACGGGAAGATGTTCGACGCCTCGTACACCCGCGGCGAGCCGGCGACGTTCAACGTGGCTGGCGTCATCCCCGGATGGACGGAAGCGCTACAGCTCATGGTCGTGGGCGAGAAGCGCCGCATCTGGATCCCCGAGCAGCTCGCCTACAAGGGTCAACCGGGGCGCCCGCAGGGGATGCTCGTCTTCGAAGTGGAGCTCCTGAAAATCAACGACGCGACGACACCGCCGCACGGGCCCCCGGGCATGGGCGGCGGCATGGGTGGCCCGCACCCCGGGATGGGCGGCCGTCCGCCCATGCGGCCGCACCCCTGAGGGTGGCTCCCCGATCACCCGCCCAGGCCGGTGATCCGCCCGTCGTCTCCCAGACGGATCCGTCGCGAGGCAGGCTCGCGAGGTAGCCCGGGCATCGTCATGATGTCGCCCGCGAGCGCCACGAGCATCCCGGAGCCGGCGCTGAGCCGGACCTCGCGGACGGTGACGACGAAGTCGCGCGGTCGTCCCTGTGCGCGGGGGTCGTCGCTGAGAGACAGGTGTGTCTTGGCGAAGCACACGGGGAGTTGGTCTCCCCCGAGCGGACGGAATCGTGCGAGGTCGGCCAGCGCGCGGGGCGTGAAGACGACGTCGCGTGCGCCGTAGACCGTGCGGGCGATCACGCGGCACTTCTCCTCCGGTGGCATGTCGAGCGGATAGAGGAAGCGGGCGGCGGGCGGCGCGGCGTCCGTTGCGTCGACCACGTCGCACACCACCCGGGCCAGCTCCTCGGCGCCTTCCCCGCCGCGGGCATACCCCTCGCTCGCGGCGAAACGTACCCCACGCGAGGTCATCTCCCGCGCGAGGGCGGCAATGGCTTCCTTCGAGTCGTCCAGGCGGGCGTTCAGCGCGACGACCACGGGGAGCCCGAACGCCGCCACGCTCTCGAGGTGCTTGTCGAGGTGGTCGAGCCCGCCGTGCGCCTCGAGCGCTCGCAACGTCACCACGAAGACGATGGCGCGAGGCCACAAGCCCGCGGCGCGGCACTTGATGTCGAGGAACTTCTCCCCGCCGAGGTCGAAGCCGAAGCCCGCCTCTGTGATGACGTAGTCGCCGAGGCCGAGCGCCATGCGGGTGGCGAGGATGCTGCTGCACCCGTGCGCGATGTTACCGAACGGTCCCGCGTGGACGAAGGCGGGGCCTCCCTCGGCGGTCTGCACCAGGTTCGGCAGCAGGGCGTGGCGGAGCAGGGCCGCCATGGCGGCCGGCGCGACGAGATCGGCTGCCGTCACCGCCGCACCGTCGTACGTCGACCCGACGACGATGCGCCCGAGACGCGCCTCGAGATCGGCGCGGCCCGCCGCCAGCGCCACGATGGCCATCACCTCGCTCGCGGCGGCGATGTCGAATCGCTCCTCGCGCGGGACGCCGTGCGCCTTGCCCCCGAGGCCGATGATGCAATGGCGCAGGAATCGATCGTTCGAGTCGAGGACCCGACTCCAGGTCACCATCCGCGGGTCGATCTCCCCGCCGCCGAATCGATCGCGGAAGTGGATGGCGTTGTCGACGAGCGCCGAGAGAAGGTTGTGCGCGGAGGCGATGGCGTGGATGTCGCCCGTGAAATGCACGTTGATGCCGTCGGACGGCTCGAGCGTCGCGCGGCCTCCGCCCGTGCCGCCGCCCTTCATGCCGAAGATGGGCCCGAGCGAGGGCTGCCGGAGCGCGAGCACGGGCCGCCTGCCGAGCTTGCGCATCCCCATGGCGAGCGCGATCGCGGTCGTCGTCTTTCCCTCGCCGGCGGGCGTTGGGTTGATCGCCGACACGAGCACGAGGCGTCCGGCGCCCTTCGGTGGGTCCTCCAGCGCGCGCAGCGACACTTTCGCCATGCTGCGGCCGTACGGTTCGACGTCGTCTTCACGAAGCCCGAGCTCCCGGGCAACCTCGGCGATGGGGCGCATCGTTCGTAACGTAGCGAATCACCGGCGCGGGAGGGGAGTGCGAAAGCAGGTCCCGTGCAGCAGCCACGCTGCATGAAGCGTTTTCACTGCACCCGGTGGTGCACCCAAGTATGCGACTCTGCAGGGGCGCCGCCTCGGCACGCGTGTTGCGCTTGGGCCCACGCATGCAGACCGCGCTTCCCGCCCATCGCGAACCGTACATCGACGTCCTCGGTCGACTGAGCGCCCGCTCGGTGACCAAGCACCACGACGCGTACGCCGACGTCGGCTGGGACGATCCCGAGAACGCGGTCGATCGCGACGATCCGCGCTTCGAGCTCTCGGAGGACGACCCCCTGGCAGCGACCGCGTGGTACCGCGCGCTCTCGTCGGGCGCGCGGGCTCGGCTCGGGCTGCACCACATGGTGCGGATGATGAAGACGGGCGTCGAGTTCGAGGCGGTCTTGAGCCGCGGGCTCCTCGAGTTCGCGTCGACGCGGCCGAACGGCTCGCCCGAGTTTCGCTACGCGTACCACGAGGTGATCGAGGAGTCGCAGCACTCTCTGATGTTCCAGGAGTTCGTCAACCGCAGCGGCTTCGACGTGAGGGGCCTCGGCGGCCTGGAGGCATTCGGCGCCCGGCGGGTGCCGCGCCTGGGGCGGGCGTTTCCGGAGGTGTTCTTCCTTCACGTGCTCGCCGGCGAGACGCCCATCGACTGGGTGCAGCGTCGCGCGCTGGCGAGGAGCGGCGGCCCGCAGCACCCGCTGGTCCGGCGCATCATGCAGATTCACGTGACCGAGGAGGCGCGTCACCTTTGCTTCGCGGAGCGATTCATGGAGGAGAACGTGCCGCGTCTCGGCGCGGTGGCGCGCGCGCGGCTGCGCCTGTATGCACCGTTCATCCTCGCCGGCACCGTGGCGCCCATGCTGCGTTTGCCTGGCGACATCGTGCGCGCGCACTCCATTCCCGCCGGGGTCGTACGTGAAGTCCACGCGAGCGCCGTGCATCGCGCGCGCATCCGCGAGGGAATCCGCCCGGTGCGCGACCTCTGCGCGCGCATCGGCATCCTCACCCCGCGCCTCCAGTGGCTCTGGACATGGCTCGGCCTGTAGCCTCACTGGCCCCGGGCCGCCTGAAGCTGGTTACATTGCCTCGAGCCCCCATGGAAACGCCTCGCTCCCTCAAGCAGACGACCGCGTACCGTGAGGCGCGCAGCCTGGCCAATCGCAAGATCGGCTTCTACGGCCACCTGATCGTCTACGCCTGCACAGGGCTCTTTCTCTTCGTCGTCGCGGGGCCGTTCGTCACGGCGATCGTGCTCCTGTCGTGGGGCATCTTCCTGGCGGCGCACGGGTTCTTCTTCGTCGCGGCACCCATCCTGCGAAGACGCTGGCTGGCCGAGGCCGAGCGCCGCGCGCAGACGACGGTCGTCCACGAGCGCCGCGAGCTCGAGGGACGACACACGCGTTCGATCGAGCAGCTGTCGGCCTCCCTCGCGCACGAGATCCGCAACCCGATCACCGCTGCCCGCAGTCTGGTCGCGCAGATGGGCGAGGATCCGTCTCGTCCCGAGAACGTCGAGTACGCTCGGGTCGCTCTCGAGGAGCTCGATCGCGTGGAGCGCTCGATCTCGCACCTGCTCCGGTTCGCCCGCGACGAGGAGATCGTCCCTCGCGAGGTGAGCCTCGAGGAGATCGTCGACTCGGCACTCGAGACGTTTCGTGATCGTATCGCGCGCGTCGGGGTCGAAGTCGTGCGTGACCTCGCGGAGGCCGACACGGTCCGCGCCGACCCGGAAAAGCTGCGCCGCGTCGTCATCAACCTGTTCGGGAACGCGCTCGATGCGCTCGAGGAGGCGCACGTGCCGTCGCCGCGCGTGGAGATCGCGTCGGGCGCAAACCTGGCGCGGACGGAGGTCTGGCTGCGGGTGCGCGACAACGGTCCGGGCATTGCCAAAGACGCGCTCGAGAGGGTCTTCTCGCCGTTTCACACGACCAAGCCGAAGGGGACGGGGCTGGGGCTCGCGATCTCGAAGAAGATCGCGGAGGCGCATGGCGGTACGCTCGAAGTGCGCTCGGAGGGGCAGGGAGCGGAGCTCCTGATGGTGATCCCGAAGTCTGGCGGAGCGGCGGCGTGACGCGCATCCTCGTCGTCGAGGACGAGAGGGCGATCCAGCTCGCCTTGTCCGGGCTGCTGGGCCGCGAGGGGTACGACGTCGAGCAGGCCCACTCGGGCGAAGAGGCCCTCGCGCGCCTGGCGGACGATCCCCCGCTCGATCTGGTGCTGACCGACCTCGCGCTCGGCGGGAGCGTGTCGGGCATGGATGTCCTGCGCGCCTCCAGGGCGGCGCGACCCGAGACGCCCGTGGTGATGATCACGGCCCACGGCTCGGAGAGAGTGGCTGTTCTGGCGATGAAGGAGGGCGCGGAAGACTACGTGCCCAAGCCGTTCGACAACGACGAGATGCGCCTCATCGTGGCGCGTGCGTTGGAGAGGACGCGCCTCGAGCGCGAGCATCGGTTGCTGCTCGAGCGGGTGCATCGCGAGCACGGCTTCGGCGCGCTCATCGGATCGGGCCCGGCCATCCGTCGCGTGTTCGATCTGATGAACAAGGTCGCCGGGACGGACCTGACGGTGCTCGTACGAGGAGAGAGCGGCACGGGCAAGGAGCTGGTCGCCCAAGCGGTCCACGATGCGAGCCCGCGCGCGCGCCGGCCGTTCGTCGCCGTCAACTGCGCGGCGATCAGCCGGGAGCTCGTCGAGAGCGAGCTGTTTGGCCACGAGAAGGGAGCGTTCACGGGCGCCAACGCGCGGCGAGTCGGCCGCTTCGAGGCGGCCGAGGGGGGGACGATCTTCCTCGACGAGGTGGGCGACATGCCGCTCGAGACGCAGGCCAAGGTGCTGCGCGTGCTGCAAGAGCGCACCTTCGAGCGAGTCGGCGGCAGCAAGACGCTCGAGGCCGACGTGCGCGTCATCGCGGCGACCCATCGCGATCTGGAGGGCGAGGTCGCGCGCGGCCGATGGCGAGGGGACCTCTACTATCGGCTCCGCGTCGTCGAGATCGTGGTGCCGCCGCTGCGCGAGCGGCTGGAGGACCTGCCCGCCCTGGTCGACCGCTTTCTCGACCATCTGGCGACGCGGCTCGGGCGCGAGAAGCGGCGGATCGACGCGGCCGCGATGGCCGCCGTCGCCCGCCACTCGTGGCCCGGGAACGTGCGCGAGCTGCGCAACGTCGTCGAGCAGGCGGCGGTGCTGGCGGCAGGCCCGGCCATCGAAGAAGCCGACCTGCGCCTGGAAGTACCTCGCAGCGCGCCGTCGGTGCCGCCACGGGCCGGGTCGTTCGCCGATGCGAAGCGCGCCCTGGTCGACGACTTCGAGCGCACCTTCCTGGCCGACGCGCTCCGGCAGCACGGCGGCAACGTATCGCGCACCGCGGAGGCGATCGGGATGGTCCGCCAGAGCTTGCAGCAGAAGATCCGGGAGCTCGGTCTGCGGGGCGACGACGAAGGAGACAAGCCGTGAACGGCGACGAACGACTCGAACGCGTGCGGCAGAGCGCCGCCGGCCTGCTCTACGTGCGAAACAGGCTCGCGGGCGAGCTCGCCGCCCTCCGCGACGCTGCGGCGGGGCTCGAGGGGGCGCGCGCGTCGGCGCGGGTCGCCGAGATCGAGCGCGTGGAGCGGGAGCTGGCCGAGGCGCAGGTGGACGCGCGACAGGCGCTCGCCGCGGTCGGCGCCGTGCACGAGCTCCTGCGGGTCCGGGAGCGCCAGCAACTCCGCGCGCGTGCGGCGCAGCTATCGGTCACAGCCGAGGTGGCGCGTGAGCTCTCCGAGGATCCGCTCGAGGCCCAGTTCCGCGCGCTCGAACGCGGATAGAGGCGGTCGCTCATCACCCGCGCGAGCCCGCGAACGGCGCGTTGCCGAAGGCGAAGATCCCGCCGTCGCCCGCGATGAGCCAGTACCCTCCGCCGTCGGGCGTCGCGGCCATGCCCACGATCGGCGCGTTGAGCGTGTGACCACCCATCGACCCGTGAAAGGCCGCGTCACCGAGCGCGAAGATTCCGCCGTCCGCCGCCACCAGCCAGTAGCCGCCACCGTCCGGCGTCGCGGCCATCCCGACCACCGGCGCGTTGAGCTTCTGCCCGCCCATCGACCCGTGGTAGCCGGCGCTCGCGTAGCTGAAGATGCCGCCGTCGGCGGCGACGAGCCAGTAGCCGCTCGCATCCGGCAAGGCCGCCATGCCGACGACGGGCTGGTTCAGGTGGATGGCGCCGGCGGATCCGTAGAACGGCGCGTTGCCGAAGCTGAAGACGCCGCCGTCGGCAGCGACCAGCCAGTAGCCCAGACCGTCCGGCGTCGAGGCCATTCCCACCGCGGGCGAGTTGAGATGGGTCCCGCCCATCGAGCCGTGGAACGAGGCGTCCCCGTAGGTGAAGATGCCGCCGCTCGTGCCCGCGATCCAGTAGCCGCCGCCTGTCGCGTCGCCGGCCATCCCCGAATACGGGTAGGTCACCGCGACCGGCGCGGGGGCATCGGCCGATATCCCGGTGTAGCGGATCGCCGTGAACGTCATGCCGTTGTAGGCGACGTAGATCGACGTGCCGCTGATGGTGACGTTCGAGGTGAACTCGTGCGCGTACGGGGTGGCCGCCGAGCAGCCCGGCTCCTCGATGAACGTGGCCACCTGACCCGGCTCGACCCAGGCCTTGAACAGCATGACGTGGTCGCTGCTATTGGCCGCGTCGCCCGGCTCCAGCGCGCTCGCGCCGATGACCGAGGTGATGTCGTCGACGAACGGGGCGAAGCCGGTGGTCACGCGCCCGGGCGGCGGGAGCTCCCAGGCCCAGGACACCAGCCCCGAGCAATCGGAGCGGTACGGATCCCACGCTGCGTTGTCGGTGCGGTTGCACGTCGCCGAGCACGACGGGTCGTAGTCGCGCTGGTGGTTCGGGCTCTGGCAGTACGTGAGCTCGGCGCTGACCCACTGCTCGGCGCGCGCCACGGCGCCGCCGCGGGTCAGATCCTCCGACGAGGTGACCGCCCCTCCGGGATCCGAGGAAGGCGGCGCTCCGGAGCAGGCGACACCTCCGACGAGGAGGGCGAGGAGGAGGGCCAGGCTGACCAGCGGGGTTTTCACGGCGGGGTTCATGGGATGTGTCCAGTGCAACCCGCACGCCGGTGAGTCCACGGGGCGCGGCAAGCGCGTTCCGGCAAGAAGGCAGCGGGGGCGCACGGGGCCCAGTCAACGCGGAGGCGACACTGTCAACGCCCGGTTTCCACCAGCTCGCCTGTGGCGCGTCGCAGGATGCGGGCGGCGCCGGGGTGGTATCGTGGGCCAGCCACCATGCACCGCGCGCGACGCGCTTTCGCCGCTGCGAGCCTCGTCCTCGCGGCGTCGTCCTCGACGAAGGCGGCGCCGGCGGCCGACAAGGTCCGCTGCGCCGCCGCGTACGAGCAGGGCCAGGAGCTCCGGCGCCAGGACAAGCTGTCGGCGTCGCGTTCGCAGCTCCTCATCTGCGAGCAGACCTGTCCCAAGGCGCTGGCCGCCGACTGCACGAGGTGGCAGGCCGAGGTCGAGGCGCTCATGCCCACCGTGCGTCTGCGTGCGAGGGACGCCCTGGGACAACCGATCGGGGCACGCGTCTTCGTGGACGGCGCGCTCCTGCTCGATCAACTGGTGGACGCGCCCGTGCCGGTCGACTCGGGCGATCACACGTTTCGCTTCGAGAGTCCCTCCGGCGTGACCGCCGACGTTCACGTCTCGCTGCACGGTGCCGAACGGGCACGCGAGATCGAGGCCGTCCTCGCGCCCGCTGTCGTCGCCGTCGCCGTGCCCAGCGCCCGCCGATCCATTCCTCCTTCCGCGTACGTCCTCGGGGCCATGGGTGTCGCCGGGCTCGCGCTCGCCGCGGGCCTCTCCCTGAAAGGTCACCTCGACGCGGGCCATCTCCGATCCACGTGCGCCCCGGGCTGCGCGCCGGACCAGGTCGACTCGATCGCCACGCTCTACGACGTCGCGTGGGTCGGCGCGGGCGTGGGTGTGGCCTCGCTCGCCGTGGCTCTCGCGCTCTGGAGGCCGTGGCAGTTTGCACCCGCGCCGCCGGCTGCCGGCGATCTGTTCGTCGCGCCGACGATCGGGGGTGCGATGGTGGGCTGGACTCTCCGGTGAGTGGGCTCACAGGCACTGCGGCTTGACGCGACGGATGCCGGAAGGGTCTTCGTAGTAGGGGGGCGTGCAGTTGGGCTTTGCGGTCGTCCCGGCCCTCGGGTGGGCGGGCGGGACGCGCGGGCGTGCGGGCGCGCTCGAGGACGCGGTGGGGGCCGCCGTGACCTCCTCGTCCGGGGGAGCCTCGGTGGCAACCGCCGCCGCCGACGTGGCGGGCATATCGGGCGCGGCTGCCGGGCCCGAAGGCGTGGCCTGGCTCGACGGTGTCGCTGCGGGCGCCGGGCTCGCGCCGCGCACGGCGACGAAGGTGAGTCCCGCCAGGATCCCCATCATCGCGGTGCCGAGGACCACGGGCAGCACGGGAACGCTGCGGCTGCGTTTCGGCGCGGTGCCGCCATCGTGTGGCGTCTTCACCGGCAGCACCTGCGTCTTGGCCTCCGGCGCGGGCACCTCCTGCGTGCTCGTCGCCGTCGTCGGGCCCGGCGAAGCCATCGGGGACACGGCGAGCCCGGGCGTCGACGGCGCCCCGTCGAACCGCGCGATCTGCTCGTTGCGCCGCCGGAGCACGTCCCCTGCGATGTGATCGACCCACACACCGACCTGCCGCGCAGTCGTCGGATGGCTCAGGGCCTCGAGCGCCTCGGCCATCTCTTCGGCGGACGCGAAGCGCTCCCGCGGCTCTCGCGCGAGACCGTGGAGCACGATGGCGTCGAGCTCGCCCGGCAGTGCGGGCGCGAGCTTGCTCGGCGGCGCGATGACGCCTTCGAGCACGCGCGCGATGACGGCGGCGTCGTTGCTTCCCCGGAAGAGCGGCTGCCCCGTGAGCAGTTCCCAGAGCACGACGGAGGCGGCGTAGACGTCGGTCTGCGCGCTGACTGGCTCGTCGCGCACCTGCTCGGGCGACATGTAGCGGAACTTGCCCTTGAGCTGCCCGTCGCGCGTCGTGTGGCTGCGCCCGGCAGCCTTGGCGATGCCGAAGTCGAGGACGCGCGCGTGTCCGTCGGTGGCGACCAGGATGTTTTGCGGCGAGACGTCGCGGTGCACGATGGAGAGCGGCGCCCCTGCGTCGTTGGTGGCGACATGGGCGGCGTGGAGCCCATACAGGGTGTCGATCAGGATCCGGATCGAAATACTGATCGGGATTGGTTCGCCGCGCCTCGACGCGGCCCGCGTGAGCGCGGCCAGCGATTCGCCCGTGACGTACTCCATGACGAGGAACATGCCTTCGTCGCTCGACCCGATGTCGATGGTGGACACGACGTTCGGGTGCCGGATGCGAGCCGCCAGCCGCGCTTCGTCGAGGAACATCGCCCGGAACTCCGGGTCCGCGGCGAGGTGCGGGTGCATGCATTTGATCGCCACGATGCGCGAGAAGCCGCCCTCACCCGCCAGGCGGCCGAAGTAGACGGTGGCCATTCCGCCGGACGCGATCTCGCCGTGCAGGGTGTAGCGCCCAAGCCGACGTTCGCGGGTGTCGGGCACCGCGGCGCGCATCTGCTCGCATGGTAGTCGATCCGGGCGCTACGATGAACCTCGGTGGCGGAGCGATCGCACGATCCGACGTACACGATGACGTGTATCCGGAACAACGCCGTCTCGATCCCTTCGCTCGAGCTGTGCGTGACCCGACCCGACGGCGCCGAGACCGTCGCGCCGCTGGGAATGGATCCGCTGGTCGTGGGGACCAGCCCGGAGTGCGACGTCGTGGTCGACGACCCGCATGTCTCGCGCAGGCATTGCTCGATCACACTGGGCGACGCCGGCGTGCGGCTTCGCGATCTCGACAGCAAGAACGGCACCTTCGTCGGGGAGCTGCAGATCCAAGAGGCGGTGCTCCGACCGGGCGTCGTCGCGCGCGTAGGGCAATGGCGTCTCGCGCTGCGGGTGACTGGCGCGCCGCGAGAACTGCCGCTCTCGAGCTCCGCCCGCTTCGGGGAGGCGGTCGGAGGGACGCTGGTGATGCGCGCCCTCTTCGCGCGGCTGGAGGTCGCTGCGGCCACCCAGGAGACGGTTCTTCTCGTCGGAGAGTCGGGCACGGGCAAGGAGCTCCTCGCGCGCGCCATTCACGACGCGAGCCCACGACGGGAGGGACCGTTTGTGGTCTTCGATTGCAGCGCCGTCGCGCCCACGCTCATCGAGTCGGAGCTCTTCGGATTCGTGAAGGGCGCCTTCACCGGCGCCGACCGCGATCGCGCTGGGATCTTCGAGCAGGCTCACGGGGGAACCCTGTTCCTCGACGAGGTTGGCGAGCTCCCCGTGGAACTCCAGCCGAAGCTCCTGCGCGTGCTCGAGGCCCGCCAGTCGCGCCGCGTCGGCGCCAACGCTTGGCAGTCGTTCGATGCGCGCATCGTGGCGGCGACCCATCGCGATCTGATCGCACGCATGACGAGCGGCGCGTTCCGGCAAGACCTCTACTACCGTCTCGCTGTCCTCGAGGCGCGCGTGGCCCCGCTCCGCGAGCGCCGCGACGACATCGAGCTACTGGTGGAGCGTTTCCTCGCTGCGCAGTCTCCGCCGCTCACCGTCCACGATCTCCCCGCCGGCAGCCTGGCCATGCTCCGGACGCACGACTGGCCGGGCAACGTGCGGGAGCTGCGGAACGCGCTGGCGCGGATGATCGTGTTCCAAGACGCCGGCCAGACGACGCTCGATGTGCCAGGTGGCGCGGGGCCCGACGCGCTCTTGCGCCTTCCGCTGCGCGAGGCCCGCCAGCAGGTCGTCGAGAGGTTCGAGCAGGCCTACATCGAGGCGCAGCTCAAGGCGCACGGTGGCAACGTGACGCGCGCGGCGGAGGCCGTGGGCGTGTCGAGGCAGTTCCTGCATCGGCTCATGGAGCGGTACCGCACCCGGGGCGGCGACGCCGGATAGCGGCGGCGGACGAGGTGTATGATGACAAACGATGGGTCCGGCTCGACCGCAGCACATCGGGACGCCGGGTCGAGGCGCCCCCGGCGTCGCGCTCGTTCTGCTGGGAGTCGTGGTCGCGGGCTGCTCGCTCTCCGGCCTGGACGCGCAGTACGGAACGGCCGACGGAGGCGCCGGCGACGCCGCGGTCACGGCGGATGGCACGAGCGCCGGCGACGCGGCCGGCGCCGGCGATGGCTGCAAGCTCACAGAGGACTGCACGAACGGCATCGACGACGACTGTGACGGCCTCGTCGATTGTGCCGATCCCGGCTGCGCGATGGCTGGCTTCACCTGCACGGCCGCCGCCATTCCGTCCGGCTGGGTGCTCGTCGCCTACAGCGCGACCACGCGGCCAGTCTGCCCGACCCTCTACGGCGCCGAGCAGGCGATCGTCAGCAACCCGGGCGGGGCCCCCGATGCGTGCGGATGCGAGTGCGGCGGCACCCCCGCCGTCTGCGCGGGAACGGCCAGCTACTCGGGATACCCGAACGCATGCTCGACCGGCGCGGCGTCGGTGAATCTCGCCGTGAACAACGGGGCCTGCGGGGCCGTGGGCGCGACCGTCACTGCGGGCGACTCCTACCAGCTCTACTACGCGTCCACCGCGGTGGCCCAGCAGGGCACATGCACCGGGACCGGCAAGATCAGTTCCGCGCCTGCACCCACCTTCAGCGCGGGCGCGACGTGCGCGGCGCCCTCGCAGCTCGGCTCGGGCTGCACCGCGGGCGTGTGCGCTCCCCCCGCCGGCAGCGAGTTCGCGACGTGCATCGCGCGCCCTGGCAGCGTGGCATGCCCGACCTTCGGCTTCACGCAGCAGGTCCTCGCGAGCACGGGAAGCCCGGGCTTCGTCGACCTGCGCGCATGCGGTTCCTGCCCCTGCGCCACCGGCTTGACCTGCGGGACGGTGAGCAACGTGGCCCTCTTCACGAACGGCACCTGCGCTGGCGGCGCCGCGTACAACATCAACACGGGTTGTCAGCTGGCCACCGGCGGCGCAAGCATCGGATCGTACGAGGTGGCCTACGCGGTCTCGGGGGAGGCAATGTGCCAGCCGACCGGGTCGTCGGCTCCCGGTGGCAGCGTGACGCTCGACAGCAACGTGGAGACCATCTGCTGCGCGCCTTGAAGCGCGACGAGCGAAGGGTCCGGGGGCCTTCCTGAGCCTCTAGACCGGCGCGGCCGTCTTCATCGAGGCCACCTGCGCGTCGAGCAGCTCCACGTCGCGCCGCAGCTCCTCCGCCATCCGCGAGGTCCGGTCGACGATCTTCTCCCCGTGCCCTCGTACCGTCTCCGCCCACCGGCGCACCTCGTCGAGGTGCCCGATCTGCCGCTCGATGCCGCGCGCCGCGCGCTCGATCTCCGTGATCGCTTCCTGCGACTCGACGTCCGTCCGTCGCTCGCGAACCGCGAGCGCCCGCGCGAGGCTGTACGCCGCGCGCACCACCAGATCGCTCGCACCGTCGTCCGCGTCCCACACCACGACGACGTCGCTCCCATGCCGCTGCAGCGACTCCAGCCCCTCGGGCGCCGTCTTCCGCGAGAACACGAAGACACCCACCTGCGCCGCCCGGTTACGCCGCGCCTCGTCGATCTCCGCCAGCGCCGCGCGCAGCGAGTACGACTGCTTCTCCTTGGCTTCCCACACGATCCGCGCGTTCGCCGCCGCCGAGTCGGCGCCCAGCTCGATGACGTGGTCGCCCTTCTTGCACAGCTTGATGGCACCGGTCGTCTCCCCCGTTGCCTCGTGGAGATCGCCCAGGCGCTGCGCCTCCTCGCTCAGGAGCGCGCCGAGCCGCTCCTCGAACTCCACGCCGTGCCGCGTCGTCCGCGCGCCTTCGCGCTTCCGGGTGTCCAGCTTCGCCAGCGCTTCACGCACCTGCGACTGGAACTCCACGTTGCTCTTCGTGAGCTGCTCGATCGTCCCGAGGAGCTCGCGCTTCAGCCGCGACAGCGGCGATGCGTCATCGTCGAGCGTCAGGTTCTTGCCGATCTGGTCGCTCGTCGCCGAGAGCATCCTCGAAAGCCGGCTGAAGGCCGACTTGTCGTCGTCGAGCGAGAACTCGCCAACGAGCCGCGACAGCGCCGACCCCTCCTGATCGAGCGAGAACTCCCGGAGGATGTGCTTGCGCTGGTCGATGAGCGCCTCCTCGAGGGTCTTCGTGAGCTGCATGCGGAGGCCGCTCGCGTCCGTCGGCGACAGCAGCTTGAAGATGGGGCTGCCCTCGCCGAGGTGCGACGCGAGTGACCGCGCCAGCAGCGAGTCGTCGGCGCCCACGTGGGCACGGAGGAGCTGATCGAGCTCGCCGTCCTTGCGCATCAGCGACTGCAACCGCTGCGGCAGCACGCCGCTCTGCGGATCGAGGTACTGCGTCAGCGTCGACGACAGCCGCTCCGTCATCTCCGTCGCGCGTGACGAGAGCAGCTCGCGCACCTCGCCGACCAGCGCGTGGCCGGCCTCGCGGATCGAGCCGACGTCGATCTGTCCGCTCGCCGCACGCAGCGCCAGCACCCCGACGCGCAGCGCGGCCATCGCGAAACGGTCCCGGTCCTCGCCCTCGTGACGCCGCAGCTCGGCGAGGACCTCGGCGTCCGTCACGTCGAGCGTGAGCCTCACCGGCCCGTTGGCCCGGCGCCCTCGCCCGGGCTCCCTCGGCGCGACCAGCTCCAGTGAAAAGGCCGCCTCCTCCATCTCCCGCCTCCCTGCTCACCTGTTTAGCACAGGCGCCCGGGCGGGAGGGTCACTTCCCCGGTTCTTCGAGCCTTTCAGCCACTCCTGAGTGCCGCTCGATGGCGCGCGACACGGCGCGGGCGAGCAGGTTCGTCTCCCCGACCAGGGCCACCGACCGGCGGGCGCGTGTCATGGCCGTGTAGAGGAGCTCCCGGGTCAGGAGCGACATGTCGGCCTCGGGGAGGACCAGGGCCACGTGGTCGAACTCCGAGCCCTGCGCCTTGTGCACGGTCATCGCGAACGCGGGCACGAGGTCCGTCAACGAGTCGACCGGGAACGCCACGAACCGCCCGCGCCGAGGGAAGACAGCCGTCGGTCGCATACCCACGGCGTCGCCCGAGTCCATCCGCACGACGAGGCCCTGGTCGCCGTTGAAGAGCCGTCGTTCGTAGTCGTTGCGCTCGAAGAGGACCGGAGTCCCGGGGGTCAGCTCCACCGACCGCCCCCGGCGCGAACGCGCCCCGCCACGGAGGCGGACGAGGAGGGCGTCGTTGATGGCCTCGGCGCCCGTGTCGAAGCCGCGCACCCGGGTCGCGCAGAGCAGGCGCGCCCGCCCGTAGTGCTCGAAGAGCGCGCGCAGCTCGGCCTCGTCGTCCGCTTCCAGCTCGCCATCGCGCATGCGGAAAGTGCGCGAGAGGCGCCCCGCGAAGTCGTCGAGCGATGCGACGCGCACCCGCCACCACCGGTCGAGCAGCGCCTCGCCCACCTCGGTCCAGGGCGCCGCCAGGTGCTCGACTCCTTCGAACGTCAGCTCGTCCACCGCGCGACGCGTCGTCACCGCCTCCGCGAAGCGCGCGTCCATCTTGCCCGCGTTCACGGCCTGCGCCGCGTCGACGATGCGCCGGGCGCTCGCGTCACGCGCGACGCGCAGGTTCACCGAGAGACGCTCGGCTCCCAGCGCCGCACAGAGATCGCGGAAGACGGCGCCCGCCTCGACCGACGGGAGCTGGTCCGCGTCG
>Ga0182030_10006905_pt1 | contig 23804 bp, 19 predicted proteins | sample 812S3MmetaG_FD_121299 | JGI IMG/M metagenome (GOLD analysis project Ga0182030, IMG submission 121299) | Permafrost microbial communities from Stordalen Mire, Sweden - 812S3M metaG (Illumina Assembly) | ecosystem: Environmental > Terrestrial > Soil > Wetlands > Permafrost | place: Sweden...
GGCGGCTTGTGAGAGACGGGCTGTGTTTTTCCGGCAGGCAGACCCACGATGATCGGCGCGATGGCAGTCATTTCGGCGGGAACACCCAGCTCCTTTTTCCACTGCGCAGTGTTCAGGACCTCGACCGCAAGTCCGATCGGGCACGTGCCAAGCCCGGCGGCGTAGGCGGCCAGCATCAGATTCTCCGCCGCCAGCCAGCAATCCGCGGCGACGAACGGCCCCACCGGCTTGCCATAGATCACGATCAGCGTTCCGGCATGATGGAAGGCATCGAAGTCCGGGGTGGTGCCTTTCCAAAGGGGAGGATGATTGTCAGCCCCCTCCGCCAGACGCTTCTTCACGTCGTTCGACAGGCGCTTCAGTAAGGGTTTGTCCTGAATGACGGCGAATGCCCACGCCTCCTCATGCATCGCGTTGGGAGCATGAACAGCGGCATCCAGCAGCTTGCGGATCACGGCCTGCTCGATTTTCTGGGGCGTATAGTCTCGCACCGCGCGGCGGTGAAATATGGCATCCATCACGCTGATAGAGACGTCAGAATTGCGGCTTTCCGGTGAGGCGATCATACAGTTTCCCGCGCATCTCATGGTCCAATGTCGAAAAAGCGTGAGCGTGCGGCAACAAAGGCGCGCGGACAGCATCGAAGGCCGCTACGGCGCATGAGGTTTTGACCAGATACGGTCAAATAAGCGTGTTTAAGACATCCGGATAACACATCGCGCAGTGAGGGATGGATTTCATTCCCCGGCACTGGCCATGAAATTGCCCCGTGAGTCGTGAGGTCAATAAGCTTATGTCAAGGGTGATAAAGAGCGCCATACCTGCAGCGATTCTTCTCGCTGGGATGTTCTGGGCCAGCGCAACCCCGACTTACGCCACGTTGGCGTATGGGAAAACGGAAGGGAAAAAATGTGTCTATTGCCATGTGACGAATGGTAAGGCAGCGCTGAACGATGCCGGTAAGTACTATGCGGCACACAATCATTCCCTTAAAGGTTATCCGCCCGCCCATTAACGGAACCGTTATTGGTTTGCGGATCGCTAGTCACGGACAATGCGCCGGCATAATTGATCCGGGATCCTCAGCATAGCGCCTCGACACACCTCCTTCCCAGGATGAGTGTCGATGGCGTCCAGCACTTGCTAGCCTGAATTTCGTCAGCGCCATTCAAAAGCCATGAACTTAGCCCCGGAATCGGACATTTTGCATGACCCACGGATCCGCTCTGTGCCTTGGCGGGATCTGGTCTCTGTCCGCCGCCGTGAAGTGATCGTAGAACTGCTGCTCCCATCGGTTTGGCTGACGCTTTCTTTTGCCGCCGCTTGGCGCGGATGGTATGGAATCGCGCTCGGTCTATCGTTCATGTTCTTTTTGGTCGGCCTGCGGGTCGTTCACAATGCTTTTCATCACACTCTGGGTCTGCCGCGCTGGGCCGATGCGGCCCAGGCACAGGAATTTCGCGCGCTTGAGGGTGAGGAACACGCAGGGCTCGATGGCCTGGAAGGTCTCCGATTCCGGCTCAGACTCAAACTCAGACTCCAGCAGAGAGGATTCTCCGAAGGCATCCCCTGCTTGCAAGACAGCCAAGTGACGGGCATCGCCGGCGCTCTTTTCCATCAGCAGTTCCACGCTTCCGCGCACGATGACGTAAAGCGACGCGCCATAATTGCCCTGCCGGTTGACGACGCGCCGGCTGGATGCTCTTCGGTGCGGAGCAAGGTTCGCGTTTCGGCGAGCACCTCGTCGGACATTCCATAGAACGCGCCGACCTGGCCCAGGCGTTCGAGCGAGATCTCGGCCTGGTGGCGTGCCTGGTCCAGCGTGAAGCCGGTCTGCTTTTCCCCACATGCGGCGGTAGGCGCCATTCGCCGCCAGCAGTTGTGCGTGGCTGCCCTGTTCGGCAAGCGAGCCGCGATCCATAACCAGGATGCGGTCCGCGCTGGTCACGCAGTTTGAGCGATATGTCGCCGAGACGATGGTGCGGTGCGGGCGCCGCCCGCTCCAAAGTATTCAGGATAGCGGCTTCCGTGCCCGGATCGAGCGCCGAGGTGGCTTCGTCCAGAATGAGGATCGAGGGGTTCCGCAGTAGGGCTCGCGCCAGGACCACGCGCTGGCGCTGCCCGCCCAACAGGCGTTCGCCACGTTCCTCCGCCGGTGTGTCGTATCGCTCCGGCAACTGGGCGATCAAGTCGTGCACGTCGGCTGCGCGAGTGGCCTCTTCAGTTTCTTCCTGGTTGGCCCTCAGGTTCCCCAACTGGAAGTTCTCACGCGAGCGCAGCGAGCGCCGGGGCGGATGAGGGTAACCCGAGGGAGGCCGGAGCGCCCAGAACTCCGGCCGGGCGGCGGCAGCCGGACGTTTAGATCCCGCCTACATTCGCATGTTTCCGTTGATATGGACCAAGACCGTAATCGGAACTGAAGGGCCAGCGAAGTGCTATCCACCTGCAAGCGTCTGAATCTGTTGGATAACGGCCATCGTCGCCGGTAGCGGGCAGGCCGCCAAAGTTCGAAACGTGTCCACGACGGGGAGCCAGTTATTGTTGTACGAACTCTCTCTCCCCGTTATTTACCACCAATTTTGGGGCTGGCCTAGCATTTTTGCCGTATTTGGCCGGCTTGGGCGGGCTTTGCGAGTCTCCGCTGCAGCTTTTGGTGCTGCAACGCCCAGCCAGCGCCGCCGGAACAAGGTCAAACTGGCCGAGTGTCTCTGTTGGGGCGATCAGGCCTCCCCGCTATTTAACAGTTCGTCCAGGCGCCCAGGGACAACGCGGTACACAGGAGTTGGAAGCAAGTTCCTGCAGGTTGAGAGAGACGGCTCTGGTGAGGTGATGTGTTATTTCGTCTCAAAGATGAATACTTGATCACGAATTGCCGATCCGGGCCGGTAACGAACACCAAGATTCCCCCAATCCGACTTGCCAGCCGGCGACTTCTCTTGGAACTCCAGATGAGCGGCGTGCCTTCCGAATAGACGGTCGCAAGATGATATTCTGAGGCAGCGTTCCTTAGCGGGAACCTCGGCGGCATGGCAATCACAGATCAGCCCGGAGAGGTTCCGGCGAATTCCCCCTTCCAGAGGTTCTTCAAGGATCTCGGCCCAGGAGTCATCACTGGCGCCGCAGACGACGACCCTTCTGGCATATCCACCTATTCTGTTGCCGGGGCCGCCTTTGGCTACATCGGACTCTGGACGGCACTCTTCACGTTTCCCCTCATGGCGGCCGTCCAGTTAATGTGCGCCAGGCTCGGAATGGTCACCGGACAGGGTCTTGCCGCCGTGATTCGAGGACGCTACTCGCGTTGGATCCTATGGCCCTCCTGTGCCCTGCTGCTGATCGCGAATACATTCAACATTGGAGCCGACTTGGGCGGCATGGCCGATGCGATGCAAATGGTTACCGGAGTGCGGGCTTATTTCTGGAACCCGCTGTTCGCTTGCGCCATCGTTGCGCTCCTGTTCCTGACTTCTTACCGCGCGATGGCCCGCGTCCTCAAATGGCTAACGCTGGTGCTGTTCGCATACGTCATCACCGCTTTTCTTGCAAAACCAGATTGGTCGGCGGTGCTTCACGCCACGTTCATTCCGCACCTTGAATGGACCAAGTCGTACATGTCCGTCCTCGTGGGAATTTTCGGTACTACCATCTCACCCTATCTTTTCTTTTGGCAGGCCGCCGAAGAAGTAGAAGAAGATCGCGAGCACGGAAAGAGTACGGTCGCCCAGCGGCGAGGTTCTACCGACGAAGAACTCGCGGTTGCGAAGAAGGACGTGATTACGGGCATGGCCTTCTCGAACCTGGTGATGTACTTCATCATTCTGACCACTGCCGCCACGCTGAACGCACACGGCATCAAAAAAATAGACACGGCGCAACAAGCCGCCGAAGCCCTGCGCCCCCTCGCCGGTCAGGGCGCGTATTGGTTGTTCACCCTCGGCCTGATCGGCACCGGAATGCTTGCCGTCCCCGTGCTCGCCGGCTCCTGCGCCTATGCGATTGCAGAGTCCGCACGTTGGCGCTCCGCGTCCCTCGGGCAGAAGCCGCACCAGGCTCGCAGGTTCTACGCCGTAATCGCCATTTCCGTGCTCATTGGCCTGGCGCTCGATTACGCCGGATTCAACGCCGTCAAGATGCTATTCTGGTCCGCCGTTTTGAACGGGGTTCTCGCGCCACCGCTCGTCATTCTTATCGTTCTGCTGACCAGCGACTCCAAAGTGATGGGCAAGCGCATAAACTCCCTCGGCATGCGCCAGCTGGCGTGGTTGTGCGCTGCGATAATGACTGCCGCGGCGGTAGCCCTTCTAGTGTTGTAAGCGAGTTCGGGGCGGCGCGAGTCGCCTACACTGCGATGACCATCTGCTTGCACGGCTGGGTTTCAATTATGACGATTGAACGTATCTATTGGACATCGCCACGGCATCCACCACAGCCATCGTCCCCCCGTCGCCCTTCATACTCGTCACCGCGTTCATCCACTGGCCTAGATTCTCCGCACCATTCGCCGGGTTGTACTGCCGTGTGAGACGCCCGATCCCTGCCCGTCGCAGTGTATTCCCGCATCGGACATTGCACGGGCGGCAAGTCCAAAACAAATTAACAGGCGAAGAATCCTCTTCATGACCGTTGACATGCCCCAACTCCACTTTTCGCTTGGCCCCGCACAGCTCACAAATTCGTGGACCCGGCGGCGGGTGGCGATTGGCAGGATACCGCAGTGTCCGATCTGGATTCCCGCCTCGACTGGCGACTTGATTCCGCGCGCGCCCCGCACGGCTATACTCAGGTGTGGCGGATCGCGAGTCTCCGCTGGGCTCGGAGGCGTGAACAACATGCGGAATGGGGAAACCTCACCTTCTCACCCTTGGTTTCGCCCCGGCTTGGCGATTTTGTTCGCCGTTTGCTGGATCCTGAGCGCGATTCATCCCGTCGACATGGGTGTGTGGCTCCTCGAGAACGTGCTCACCTTGCAGGCGGTGCTGTGGGTCTGGTTCACGCGACGGTTGCTGCCGCTGTCCGACCTTTCTTATTTCCTGATCGCCGCCTTCCTGCTGATGCATGAAGTCGGGGCGCACTATACCTATGAGTTGGTCCCGATTGGTTTCTGGATCAAGCCATGGTTCGGCCTCGTGCGCAACGACTGGGACCGCATTGTGCACTTCGCGTTCGGATTCCTGCTCGTGGTTCCCTGTTACGAATCGCTGCGGCGTTTTTTTAACGGGCCGCCCTGGCTCGTCTGGCTCGCGCCCAGCATCCTGATCGCGGGCATGAGCGCCTTCTACGAAATCGCCGAGGCCTATGCAAACCTGGTGCTGGCCCCCTACACCGCCGCCGCGTATCTCTCCCTGCAGGGAGATCCCTTTGATTCGCAAAACGACATGGCCATGGCCGTCGCGGGTTCAATGCTCGCCATGACCATTGCCGCGCTCGCGCAACGCCGCGGAACGTTGTCATGGCAAGCGTAACCCCCGTTCCGGTGCCGCGAAGGTTCCTCAAAGGCCTCGCGCTTTTCTGGCTCCTTGTCATCGCCGCCAGCTTCCTCCACGCGGCCAACCCGGTCGTCTGGATTCTCGAAAACCTGCCGACCATCATCGCCTGCCTCTGGCTATGGATCACTTCGAAATCGCGGCCGTTGTCGAGAACCGGCTATCTGCTCTGCACCGCGTTTCTGGTCCTGCACGAGATCGGCGCTCACTACACCTATGGCCGCGTGCCCGCCGGCGCCTGGATGGCGTTGCAGTTCCATTTCACGCGCAATTACTATGACCGTTGCGTTCACTTCGCCTTTGGCCTCTTAATCTCCTATCCTCTTTGGGAGTCGTTCCGGCGCAACATGCGGAACTCGGTGCTGCCGCTTTATCTTCTGGTGTTGGCGATCGTCATGTGGTTCGGGGCTCTCTACGAAATCGCCGAAGCGCTGGCGCTGATGCTGGCTCCCGATGCCGGCGCCGTATTTCTCGCTCAGCAGGGCGATCCCTTCGACTCGCAAAACGACATGGCCTGCGCGATGCTCGGGAGCCTGATCGCGCTGTCGTTCATCGCGCTGGCCAGAATGCGCCGACAAACGTAAGCTTAGTCCGCCGTACGTAAAATTTCGATCGGCCGCTGCCACAACAAGGGCGCTCCGGCGAGCCACCCCGCCACGTTGGTCGCCGCGACGGTCAGAACAACAGCCAAACCGACAGCAGGCCAGCTCGAGAACGCCGGCAGCGGCGGGTCGAACGCATACTTCCCCAGCAGCATCGCCAGCATGCTGGCCATCGCGATTCCCACCGCGCTCGCGAAAATTCCCAGCAGCGTGAATTCCGCCGCCAGCGACCACGCCACCTTCGCGCGCGTGGCGCCCAGCGTTTTCAGAATCGAAACTTCCTGTTGCCGTTCGAACCTCATCGCGCACAAGCTGGCGGCAAGGACGATCGCGCCGCCGCTCAGGCTGATTGCGGAAACGAAGGTCAGCACGGATGCGACCTGCTCCGCCGTGTCCTGCATCACCGCGGCAATCTCAACCTGATTCAGAACCAGCGTCGAGGGATACCGCCGCCGCAACTCGCTTTCCACTTCTCCTTCGCGTCCCAGCGCCACCCACACGGCTCCGTTATACGTCACGCGGACATCGCTCACCGCCGCGGAATTCAGCGTCAGGTGATAGCGTAGCGCCTCGGGCCGGGAACCACTGTGAATCGCCGCGACACTCACGTTCACCGGCTCGGGACCATTTGCAAACTCAATCGTGTCGCCGATGCGCACCCCCAACGCGCGGGCGGCGCGAACCGAAAGAGCGATCTGGGGCGATGCCTCGTTCGGGTTCCACCACCGGCCCCCGACAACCTGCACCGAATCGGGCTTTTGATTCGCCACCGCCGCAAACCACGTACGCCGCAGTTCCATGACGTCGCTGCGTCCGTTGATCGCGATCAGCCGCAGCGTCACAAACGGGTCGAGTTCGGCCCGCTCCACGCCGCGCTCCTTACTCAGGAAATCGAGCACCTCGTCCTTCTGCGACACGCCGACGTTGAGCACATAAACCTGCGCCTGGGAAAAGGGCGAGTATTGCATCACCTGGCCCAGCAGCGATCCTTCCAGCAAAAATGCCAGATAGACGAAAGACACGCCAAGGGAAAGCGCCACCACCACCGGCACCATGGTGCTTCCCCGGCGCGCCAGGTTCAGAGCGCCGTAACGGATCGCAGGCGCGATACGCTTGGAGAAACTCGAAACCGCTAGCCGGATCGCTTTCCGCAGTGCGAGTGCGAGTCCGGCGCACGCCACCAGCCCGGCGAAGAGCCCGCCCATCATCATCCAGGCAACATGTTTCTTCGAGCCCGAGGTGTGCGCGGCCGCCGCGGCGCACAGCGCGACAACCAGAGCGAGGATCGCGACGCTTTCCAGCCCGAACGCCCGCACCGGCTCGACATGGCGCCGGATCAACAGGTATGGGCGCACCAGGCGGACCGAGAGAATCGGCGCCCCGACGATGAGCAAAGGAATCAGCACGCCTGCCGCGACGCCCTCCATCGCCGCCGACCACGACGGCAGCAGCCTCGGGGGGAACGGAAGATAAGGGCCGAGCAACCGCGCAAATACCCGCTGGATCCCCAATTCCGCGATCACGCCCAACAACGCGCCCAGGGCGGACACCGCCAGGATCTGCGCCAGGAAAACCTGAACGATCTGGCTGGTGGTGCCGCCCAGCAATTTCCAAATCGCGATCGTGTCCATCCTCTGCTGAATGTGAGAGCTCATCAGCAATCCACCGCCGAGCGCCGCCACTACCAGGACCATGAACGCCAGAAAGCTGAAGTAGGTCGCCGCCTGCTCCTCGATCCCCGCCACGCCCGCCGCGTTCTTCTTGTAGTCAATCGATTCCTCCAGCGGGAAAATTTCCTTCAGCGCGCGATCCGCATCGTCGAGATTCGCTTCCGGCGGTAGACGGATCAGCAGCCGGTGAACGGCGCTGCTGCCCTTCTCGATCATCCCGGTGCGCTCGAATCCTTCCCGTGTCACAATCACGCGCAGCAAGGCCAGCGGCATGATGGCAAACCGGTCCGGCTCGTTGTCGATGGTCGCGGTAATACGAAACTCCGCGCCGCTCACCAGAATCATCCCGCCAATCGAAGTGTGCAGTTTTTCGAGAACCTCCGGTGACACGATCGCCGAATCCTCGCTCAGCAGCTCCCGCAATGGCCGGCGCGAGTTCAGTCGCAAGTCGCCGTAAAACGGGTACTCGCCCGGATCCACGGCCTTCACGCTCGCAACTTGAACGTGCGCGCCAGCCAACGTCGAAATCTGACCGACGGTTTCCGTTACCACCGTGGTGGTCCAGCCAAGATCGCGCAGCGCGCGAATCCGAGCCTCCGCCGGCGCACGATTCGTGCGTAGTTGGATGTCCGCCGCCAGCCACTGCCTTGCGCCGAGGATGAGTTCCCGCTGTACGGTCTCATTCAGGTCGAGGACCACGGTCACGACGGCCACCGCGATACTAACCGCTAAAATGATGAGAAGAAACTTCGAGCGCGACCGAACCGCATCGCGCCAAGCGAGCCTCATGCCGAACCGGAAAAATCGTTGGCGGATTCTGTTCCTCGCGACGGCCATCGTAATGGCTCAACCTCCGGCCATCGTTCCCTCGGGAATCCTGAACGCTGCCAGTAAGAATCCCCCGAAATCCCCCTTCGGGTCCATCGCCCGAGGCTCGCGCTTCGAGATTTCGGGAGTGCGCTTCGGGGAGGCCGCGGACACGATGAAGGTAAGCCTAACACAAACCCCAAATCTCCCCGTTCGCCTGATTTCGACAGCTTCTTTCCGCATCGAGTGCCTGCTGCCCGCGCAAGCTCCTCTAGGCCGCGCCGCGGTCACGGTCAGCCGCGGCGAGGAGACGAGCAAGCAGACATTCATCGATGTCGTGCCATCGAACTTCGGTATTTTCACGGCGAACGGCGAAGGCTGGGGACCCGCGCGCTTCCTTCCGCAGGCGACGATCGGCTTCGCGACACCCGCCCGGCCCGGCAATCCCGTCACCATTCTCGGCACCGGCCTGGGCGACGAATCCAGGCCCCAGGTCTTCGTCGGAGGCCGCCTCGCGCCGATTTTAAAAATCGAGCGCCAGCCGCTGGGCCTCGATCAAATCACGTTTCGCGTTCCACCCGGCGCGCCCGAAGGATGTTTCGTACCCGTCTACGCCAAATCGGCGCGAACATCGAGCCCCTGGGTCAGCAACCCGGCCACCATCCCGATTGCGAGCCGCGGAGCATGCGCCTTACCCTCCTATGCGCCTGCTCCTCCCATCCCGCCCGGCGCGGTGGCCGGGGCCGTCGCCGTCCTTCGTGAGATTGAGATGGATGCCGTCCCCGAGGTCACCGCCGACCTCGGATTCGCCGCCTTTTACCAGTCGAACAGCAAAGCGCCGATGGTCCTGCCGGTGCACACCCTTCCGCCTCCCGGTACGTGCACGTTCGCCGTTGGTTTCCACCGCGCGGAGGGGATCAACTCGGTGGTGCCGTTCATCCCGCCCAATTGGAACCAACTCGACCCCGCCGATGTCGGCCCGTCGCTGCGCCTCACGCGCCCTGGCCTGGAGCGTCTCCTGCCACAGCGGCCGACTGTGGTTGGCGTCTACGCCGCCGCGATCGGTGACACCGCCGGCACGCGGAAAAGCCTCCCGTTGTTTCTTGACCCAGGCTCGTTCACGTTGTCGTCGCAGGGGGGGAAATCCATTGGGCCGTTCGCCGTGACGATCGAGTCTCCGCCGGACTTCACGTGGTTTAATCACTCATCGCTTCAGGAGATCGGCCGCGCGCGCGGCGTCGAACTCGAATGGAAGAATCTCGCTCCCGGCGTTTTGATGATCGCGTTCGTTCTGGTGCAGGACCGGGAGTCTGGAACTGGGGGCGCGTGCGTCTGTGTCGCGGCCAGGGGGGCAACGCGCGTGCGGATTCCGTCCGACGCGCTCGCCGGCCTCCCTATCCCCGGAAAAGAGAACTCGCGCTCCTACGTCGGGTTGGCCGCCATCGGAGTTGCGCCTGCCGGATTCCGCGCCGCGGGCCTGGACCAGGCGGCCGCCCATTCCATCCTTGTGCGAGCCAGGCAAATCCGTTTCAATTAGCGCAGAACTACTTAATGGTGATCTTCGCTCCCGTCTGCGAGGTGAAGCCGTTGTACGTCAGCGTGATGAAATCGTCGCCGCTGGCCACCGCCGGCATGATCACGTTCAGTTGATAAAGGCCTGGCGCGACGACCCCGGCGAACTGGATGGTCGCCGGAACATTCGCGATCGTAACGGTGGGATTGGTGGGCAACGTCCCCGTTTGCGTCGCCGATCCGTTCACCACCGGCGGCGTCGTTTGCCCCAGCCCGTTGATGTACAGAACAATCGTTTCGCCCGCCGCTGCCGGAGTCGACGCGCCCGGGTACAACGTCGCCGGCCCGACCAACGTTCCGTCCACGTGCGTTGCCGCCACATACGGCCCGCCGTTGAACTGAAAAAATCCGGGCGCGTACTTCTGAAGCTGCGCCGTTGAGCTGGCCACGCCGTTCGGCCCCGTCACCTGCACCTGCACGCCGCCGGTGGTTGAATCGAGCGGCGTCAGGATGTTGATCTGGTCGCTCGCACAGGAAGAATTGGTCTTCGAGCTGCAGTAAAAATAGATGAAGGCGGGATTCCCGTCCACCGTGACGCTCACTCCGCCAAGCTGCGTCGGCATCAGCCCTTGTAGAAAGGACGGAGCCGAGCTCCAGATCACTCCCGCGGCCGGCGTCGACGCCGAAACCAGGTTCATGCCTTTAATCTCCGTCCACGTATTCTGCCCGATGCCCGGCGTCTCTCCGGTCGCGCTCACCACGCTTGTGATCACCGGCGTTGTTCCGGCCGTCGAGCTCGGAGTGAACCCGGAAATCGCCGTCACGATCGCGTCCGACCGATTGACCCCCACCGCGTTCGGGGCTCCCCTCGCCGCCTGCGAAGGATGCAGCACCGGAAAATTGGTCGACGCTGTTCCGCCCGTCATCCAGGCCGTGCCCGTCGGGCTCAACGCCAGCCCCATAAACACGTCGTCGAGCGTGCCCCCAAAAAATGTCGAGTATGTTTGTGCCGTCCCGGCCGGATTCAATACCGCCAAAAAACCGTCGCCCTGGATGTTGCCCAGCGACGACGAGGACGGACCGGCGAAGGTCGTCTGCGCCGCGCCCGACGTCACCGCGAAATCGGGCGAAGCCGTCGCTCCCGCCACCAATATGTTCCCGGCGCCGTCGACCGCGATTCCGTGCCCCACGTCGTCATTCGACCCGCCGAGATACGTCGACAGCAGCATCGTGCCATTGGGATCGTATTTCGTCACGAACGCGTCTCCGAAAAGCTGATCCACATAGAACGGTAGCGTCATGGGGCCGTGGTAGCCCTTCTGGAACACGCCGGGCGTCAATGGAAAATTGAGAGACGTAGTGGATCCGGTGACGTAGCTGTTACCCGCCGCATCGACCGCAATCGCCGAAACCTGATCGTCGCCCCCGCCGCCGAGAAACGTGGAGAAAATCAGCGTCGAACCCGTTGGATCGAACTTAGCCACGAACGCGTCGCCAAAAGTGAAGAAGTAGTTTTGCGGCTCAAATCCCCCGAACTTAGACTGCGCCGCGTGAACCAGCGGAAAATCCGTCGTCGAGAGAGTGTAGCCCCCGATGTAGGCATTCCCGCTGCTGTCCACCGCGATCGTTTGCGCGCAATCGTCGGCCAGGCCGCCGAGTAGGGTCGAATACACCAGCTTGCTGCCGGTCGGATCGAGCTTCGTCACAAAAGCGTCGCCCGCCAGCAAGGCCGGCCCATAATTGTAAATCGGGAACGTTTCCTGCCCTCCGCTACCGTGGTTCTTCGTCTGAAACGCGCCGGCGGTGGTCGGAAAATTTTGCGAAAGAGTCATTCCGGTGACGTAGGCGCTACCGGAAGAATCCACCGCGATTCCGAACCCGATGTCGTCCACCTGGCCGCCCAGGTACGTCGAATAAACCAGCGACGAGCCGTCCGGGCTCAGCTTGGTGACAAACGCATCGCCGAGGGTGGTGGAGGTGTTGCCTCCGGCACCCGCGTACTTCTGCTGAAAGGCGTTCGAGGTCACCGGAAAATCCAGCGAATTCGTGTAGCCGGTCACGTACGCGCTGCCGGCGGCATCCGCGGCCACGGCCAGCGCGATGTCATCCTTCGCCCCGCCGAGATAAGTAAGGTAAACCAGCGTGCCGGACGACGAGTATTTCGCCACAAAGACATCGCCCGTCGCCAGATTGCCCGTCCCCCCCGCGTACGCCGTTTGGAACGCGCCCTTGGTGACCGGCAAATCGATCGACTTAGCCCCGCCCGACACGTAGGCGTTCCCCGCCGCATCCACCGCCACTCCGCGCGCCAGGTCGAACTGCGAGCCGCCCAGGTAGGTGGAGAACACAAGCGACGGATCGATGACCAGATTGAGGCGATGATCGTATTCGCCCACCGTGAACGACACGCGGTCCCTTCCCTCGATTCGAAAACTCCCGCGCACAGGTCGGCGCTCTCCGTCCGCCGTCTCCTGATAAAGGACGGGCGCGTGCCACTCCATGTTCGCGCCGCGCCTGGCGATTTGAAGTTCTCCGTTCACGCCCAAACTCAAGTGTTCGGCCCCTTCCCAGCGGACGCTGATGGCCGACGGATCCGCACCGGGCGCGACGATGAAGTCGTACTCCAGTTTGTTCTGACTCCCGTGAAATACTAGGTCGACGCCGTGGTAAACGTTCCGGTAGCGCACGCTCGAGAAACGCAAATCGTTTTTACGCCACGCCGACTCCGGCCCCACAAGATGGTTCACCCGTCCGGGAAGGAGCGAGACGCCCTCCGGTTCTGGCAAACGGCCATGCGTCAGCCGCATCTTGAGCTTTTCCGTGCCGGACACTCCGAACTCGATCGTGCCCGCCTGTAGCGCGACCGAAACATCGCGCGAACGCGCTACAAACGAAGGGCGGTCGTCCCGCGTCTGCTCGAAGAAAGTCTGTCCGTTCAAGGAAAGCCGGCCTTCGGACAATGCGATAGAGGCCGATGCCAGGAAAATAACCCATGCACTGAACATTTGCGTCACCTCCGAACCTTGCCATTATGCCATTTTGGAATTGCCGCAAGAAGGGTTTTCGACAGGTTGGCCGCGGGCGCTACGCAGGACTTCCAACCCTTCCCAGGACAACGAGGCCCGGGCTGGTCCGGCGTCTTGATGATCGTCCCTCGCATGGTCAACAACAAGGCAGATCGCGACGACGATATTTCCGGCCAGAAGAACTGGCCGCGAGGTGTTGCGTTTCCTGAATGCTGCTTTCTCGCCGCCAGCATCTCGCAGGAACCTCAACTCGACTCACGCGGGGAGTTGTCCGATTTTCTTCCTTCGCGATTCGCCCGGATCGCATTACAGGTAATAAATGTTGAAGAAAAACGCCATGACAGCGTTGAGTGTCAACTGATGCGAAGACTGCGATGGGTGTGCTCCGCAAAAAATATGGTCCGTCGCTAAGCGGCCTCCTTTTCCAGGCGATAGTCGTGATGCAAGCCGCCGAGAATCGATTTCGAGGAGATCCGATAACCGACTGGCAGTTTGTGTCTATGGACCGCGTCCGGAGCGCTGGCCTGGATTGGCTCCGGAATTCCTGGTCCTAAAGAGGAGTGCGGTCGGCCGCGATTGTAAAATGTGACGAACTCGCGGACGGTGGAGCGAAGGTGTCGCTCATTTATCGGAATGATGAAATCCAGACATTCGCGCCGGATGGTTCCGATGACGCGCTCGCAAAAAGCATTCGCGGTGGGCGTCCGGACCGGAGTTCTGAGAGCGCGAACACCGAAGTCCTTTAACGCCGAATCGACGGCGGCGGAGAAGATCGCGTCGCGGTCATGGATCACGAATCGATAGGGATGGTCGTATGCGAGGAATTCACGGAACTGCTGAATCGTCCATTCCGCAGTCGGATGGTCGGTCACGTTGACATGCAAAATCCGCCGGGAACCAATCTCCATCGCGACGAAGACATAAAGGACACGAAAGGTCGCCGTCACGGAAACAAGGAAATCGCAAGCAACAATGGCCTTCGCATGGTTGTGAACGAACGTTGCCCAACGCTGATCGCCTCGCGGGGTACCGCGATGACCAGGGCCCAAGTATTTTCGGACGGTTCTCGCCGACACTCGGGTCCCGAATTTAACAAGCAATTCGTCGGCGATTCGCTCCTCTCCCCAGGTTGGATTCTCGCGGTCCATTTTACGAATGATCTCGCGCAGGTTCGACGGCAAGGAGGGACGACCAAGCCTTCGCGGCTTCCATTTCCAAAACTGCCGGAATGCGTTGCGGTGCCATTTGAGGAAGGTCGCCGGCTTGACGATAACAAGCGCGCCGCGCCAATCGAAGAACCGAGCCAGAGCGACCATTGCCAACCGAAATGTCGGTGTCGTTCTTTGTGGCCTTGCCTTTCGCTCTTGAAAAAGAGAAAGCTGTTTACGCAGGAACAGGATTTCGGCGGAGAGCCGCGCGCGGCGAGAAAAGGCGCCAAAGCAAAGTGATCAACTATGCATTTTACGGGGTTCCGGCTGATGCGACACAACTGGACGGTCTTGTGCTGTAGAGTAAATCAAAGACCAAAAATGGCCATCGGAACTGCCCCCACTGTCCGCGATATCTATCAGCTTAAAATCACGCTGTCGGACGTGAAACCGCTCATCTGGCGACGGGTGTTGGTACCGGGCGATGTTACTCTGGCGCAGTTGCACGCGATTGTTCAGACGGTCATTGGGTGGGAAGACTACCACTTGCACGAATTCCACATCGCGGGTCTAACAATCGGAGCTCCCGATCCAGACGCACCTTGTACACTCATCGACGAAAAGAAGGTCCGGCTCCTCGATGTGCTCGGCAAGGTCGGCGCCAAAGGAGTGTACACGTATGATTTCGGCGATGGGTGGGAGCACAGCATTGTTGTCGAGAAGATACTAACGCCGGAACCGGGAGTTGCGTACCCGATTTGCGCCGCAGGCAAACGCCGCGGTCCACCCGAAGATTCCGGTGGTCCGTTTGGCTATGAGAATTTTCTTGAGGCCCCCGGCAATCCGAGGCACGAGGAGCACGAGGCCATGCAGGAATGGATTGGCGGCGACTTCGATCCGGAGGCTTTTTCAGTCGACGATGTCAACCGGAGGCTAGCTCCTTCAGGACGCCTCAAGGGCACTGCGCAGCAAATTCGGGACCGCCCGAAAATGCTCCGAGGGGCCGATGGCGACCAGTCTCCAGACCGGCCACTGCAAATGTCGGAGCAACCGCCCACCATGTCGTTCCTTAGGTGATTTTTCGCCAATACAGCGCGAGCAAGATTAACCGCGCGGGCCAGGAAGAACTGAAGTCCTTAGTTGGCCAGCGCCGGGTTGCGAAGCCAGTCGCGCCACTCGGCAATCTGGCTCCCCTCCATGTCCACGGCCTGCGATACGGAAAGATTACGAGCGGAACGCAGCAGCGCCTTTATCGCCGCCGAAGTGGGCATTCCCGCCGACATCCCGCACGCGCCAGTCGCATCGAGGCCTGGCTGAAGCCGTTCAAGCAGGGCAAGCGTGAGGCTTTCAGGGCTGGCGCGACGCGCAGCGCATTGTTGATATGGTGCTAGGATTCCATCCAGACTTTTGCTGCGAACGCCGAGCCGCAGCCGGAGCGCCCATGCGGACCTACGACGACTCAAGAAGTTACCGTATCGTCTATATAAATCGCCGGGGAATTACAATTGGTTTCATGGCCAAGCCTTTTCAAGTGTTCATCAGCCATTTCGCCATGGAGCGAAAAATCGCAGAAGAAGTTCAGAACTTTCTGAAGGATGCGTTCCCCAACGTTTCAGTGTTCCGTTCCTCGGACGCATACAGTATCGCCACCGCAGAAGGCCAATACTCCGCGCTCATCGATGCCCTAACCGCCGCAGATCTCATGATCGTCTTGCTCTCTTCGGAGTCGTCTCGCAGGCCCTGGATGCCATTTGAAACCGGCTTCGCCATGGGACGAAAGATAAAAACCTTCACCCTTTTGGTGCGCGCAGCTAAGCCGTCCGAGCTGCCATCGCCGTTCGCCGAGATGCAGTTGCGCCCTCTCGACAAGCCAGAAACTGAAAAGATTATTGCCGCAATAGAGTCGCTCTCCGGCGACAAATGCCAACCCGTCGCCATTGCAGCCCTATTGCGCGGGGTCGCAGCGGCAGAGAATGCGCTCCCTAACGTGGTCCTCAAGTTGGAGCCGTATATGATGAGTGCGCCCCCTAACTGCGTTTCGTTTCGAATAATTTACGAAGGGCATGCAAGCGTAAAGGTCCTCAGATTTACTGCCGAAATTCCTATAACCGTCAAAGACCCGCACTGGAATCCCCAAACTCTTCCAGGCCACTTGGACGAAAGCAAGAGCAGCGTGGACGGTGTTGACTATTTATTTCTCACCTACTGGGCTGGTCCGCACGCTTCGAGTGCGTTCGATCAACTGCGCCTCCGAGTTGTCAAGCAAGACTTCTATAACCCGAAAGATTCTGAGAGCCTATTCGAGCTGCGATTTGCCCTCAGGACCGATATCGATGTTTTTCAGGATCACAACCTGATTCGCTGCTTTATCGAAACGTCGACGAATCGAACCGAGCAGATCATTCCGATGAGTCAAATTGTGCGATGAGTTCATTTTCCACCCTTGATCGCTGCCCAGGTTTCTTCTGAGTTGCAGCCATCCTCCGGCGAGCGGCGGTGATCGGATCGCGCCCGCGGCCTAAGCCGCCCGCAATGAGGCGCAGATTTCAAAAAACCAGGCCGGCATGGGTCGTTCCAGATCCCAATAGATGCTCATGGGACGGCTTCCGGTGTGCGAAACGTAATGGAGCGGCCCGAGGAAGACAAATGGATCGCCGCGTTTCGGCCTGACGAAGAGCAGGAATCGCGCGCCGTTCTGCTTCTGGGAGACATAGCGGCGTCCTGTCGGCGAATCTTCGCCAGTGGTGCTCTGCGATTGCCAATGGAACCGACTGGGACTCACGGCAAAATCCTCGTAACGGGTTGAGGGAGAGAACGCCTTGTCGGACTTGTCCAAGGTTACGAAGAAGATTTCGGTGTTGATCGCCTCGATCCAAAAGCGGCCAGCCTGCGTGTGACGGGCGCCGACCTGGTCCGGCATACCCAATCCGACCAGAATCTCGTCACGCATGTATTGACGATGGAGGAACAGGGGGCAGTCATTCAAAATCGGGATCTCCTCCGCGTGCAGCCTTACCCGGTCCAACAACACTTCGCTGAGTTCTTGTAATTCCTGTTTTGCAGACGGACTCATCTTCAGTCTCTGGAGGGCCGCACTCCATTCGCACTCCGGCTGCCTTGCCTCGCTCTGGAGCAGGCGGAACGTGAGCATCTCAATCATGCGCCTCTCCAGAGGCTGAAGATCATCCAGAGAACGATCTGCTTCGCCCAGCAGGTTCAGGTTCAGGCGCAGCCGTCGCGTCGAATCAATGTGGAGCAGGAAGTGAAAGCGCTCGGCCAATAACCGGTCGGCTTGGGTCGGGGCCGGTGATAGTTGCGCCTCACCAAGAAGCGCGTGCCATCCCCCAATGGAGGCTTTATACAGATCAGCAAGCTCATAGCGTGTTTCGGAAAGATACTCCGAAAGGGAAGGACGCCGTCGAAGCTGATTCGCCAGAACCCTCAGTTCGGCGACCATCCTGGCCTTGTTCGCCTTCAGTTGCGCCTTCAGATTCTCCAAGACGACTCTTCTGGATTCCTTGTCGAGGCGGAAGTAGCAGTTTCCTGGCAACTGCGTGATCCCCGTCTCAATTTCTCCGATGACCTGCTGTCGCGTACCGCCGAGGAGCGCAGTGAACCGCTGGTCGAAGCGAAACTCACGCCGCTGGCTTCCGATGAAGTCTAGCACCAGGCAACTGGTCTTGCCGGTGTCCAGACGCAGCCCGCGGCCCAATTGCTGGAGAAAAACCGTGGAACTCTCGGTCGGCCGGAGAAAAAGGACGCAGTCGATTTCCGGAATGTCTACGCCCTCATTGAAGAGGTCAACTGTGAACAAGACGTTCACTTCGCGGTTGCGCAACATGGACGCTGCGCGCACTCTCTCATCTGCCGGCGAATCGCTGGTGATGGCCGCAGCGGGAATTCCGGCCTCGCGAAATATCTGAGCCATAAACCGCGCATGAGCGATCGACACGCAGAAGCCAAGTGATCGAGCCTGGCGCCATTCGCCGTAGATCTCGCAAAACTGACTCAACACGAGATTGGCGCGGCGAGTGTTGCCGAGGTACCGTTCTTCGAGTTCACCGACGGCATAGGAGCCCCGTGACCAGGAGAGCGTGGAAAGGTCGGTGCCATCGTGAACACCGTAGAAGTCGAACGGCACCAGGTATTGGCGCTCAATCGCGTGCCAGAGACGCATCTCGTCGGCGATGCGATGATCGAACCACGGCAGGATGCTTTCGCCATCCATGCGTTCGGGCGTCGCTGTTAGGCCCAGCAGAATGCGCGGCCGGAGTGACGCGATGATCTCGCGATAGCCTTCCGCCGGCACATGGTGCGCTTCATCCAGTACCGCATATTCCCAGTGCTCTGCTCCTTGGGACTCTAGCAACGCGCGCGTTCGGAAGCTCTGAATGGTTGAGAAGAGATGGTCGAAACTGGCCGGTTCCTCCCCACCGCCGAGAAGATCGCCGAAAGATTCGTCACGGAGGACATGGCGAAATCGGTCGCGCGCTTGCCGGAGCAGTTCCTCCCGGTGGGCCAGAAATAGAAGCCGGGGACGTCGGCCAGCGAAGGGCTGGCGCGCGAAATCAAATGCCGCTATCAGGGTCTTGCCGGTCCCGGTCGGAGCAACGACCAGGTTCCGGAAGAACCCTCGGTCGATCCGCTCGGCCTCTAATAGATCGAGCGTGGCCTGCTGGTAGGGATGCGGCCCGCAGGTGGCGAGTTGACGACCACGCTCGACGGCTTGGCCCAGCCGACGATCGATACTTATGCTGACGCTACCTCGCCGATTTCCACACGTCGCCTCATCGCCTCGGGCGTCGCGCCCGGCACCCACGTTGTGATCCTGACGGTATCCAGTTCCCATAACTCACTGTCCACGGGCACCAGTTGCCACTTCGATTATCTGCGGGCAGCCGTCCTGACAGACGTGCAGTCGCCCGCGACGCCCTATCCGAACGTCAACTGCGCCTGCGATTTCGACACCGCCCAGACCTACGCCATCCCACCGGCGCGTGCCTTCTGGATTCTAAGCAAGGCCGGATTCGCCGGCGACATCGACTTCTACTCCGGCGTCTTCTTCGCGCTGAAACGCGCACGCTCGGGTGGAAGTTTCCATCAGGCCACCGTCACCATTTCTGCTGGGTCCAGCGGATTCAATCTCGGATCGCTATTTGGCGACGGCGACGCGATGTTTCTGCAGGTCGGCGGGAACAGCTACGGTGACAGCCTCGGGACGGCGTTCGGCGCGGCGGTCTATCCGACCGACACCGTGGACACACTCGCGCAGCGGTTCGTGAACGCGATCAGCACGCTGTTCGTCGGGATCTCGGCAGCGAAGACCGGGACCGGCCAGTTGACGATCACGACCCTCAGCCCGGTGGCTGGCTTCACTCTGTTCACAGGCTACGCCGCTGGCACGGGCGCGAACGGCGCGAATCCGTCAACCGGATCGATCACGGTTAGCGGCGACATCAAGGCCGGCAACGAGGGCGTGTGGCAGGTGGACGCCTCGCAATCGCAGCCGCTCAACCGGGCGTTTACGGATTACCTGGCCGACTTCTGCGCGCAGGTCCAAGCTGCGGGCCAGACGATGACTGTCGCGTTCTCCCAGGAACTGCTCGCGCCGCCCGATGTGAACACCACCGCCGGTGCGTGGGCGCAACGGTTCGCCAACGGCAACCAAGTCCTCACGGACACCGGCTTCGGAAGCTGGGGCGCCGGTTTCGTCGAGGCGGTCAGTGGCTCCAGTCCGATCACGATCCAGCAAACCGGCCACGGCTACATCACGGGGAACACTGTGCACATATCGAGCTCAACCCAATCCGGCGTCTGGGCGATCACCGTCACCGACGCAAACCACTATCACCTTACGACGCTGATCTCGGGAGGCTACACGCCTGGCGTCGGAGATGCGACCTTCATTGACCTTCAGACCACGCAATGCACGTTCAATCCGTCCACCGTGACGCCCTACATGGCGTCCTGCTATGTGTAGGTGGCCGGGATCATGAACGCCGCCGGTTTGACACCGTGGCTCCAGTTCGGCGAATTCCTGTGGTGGTTCTTCAGCGTGGTCCAGAACCTCGCAGTGGGATACGCGAGTTGGACATCGCCAATTTCGATCGGCACGGTCAGCCCGCACGGCTTGTCCACCGGCCAGCGCACGATCCTCGCCGGCATCCAAGGAAACCCGGCGGCGAATGGCGACCAGACGATCACCGTCACGGACGCGACCCACTTCACGCTCGACGGTACAAGCGGGAACGGTAATTACGTCGGCGGCACCGGAACATGCAGCGGCGGCGGGATGGCCTACTATGACGCCTATACTGCGCTGGCCGCGAATACCACGCTCGGCACGTCTCTGGCCGCGTTCTACACCCAAGATGACGATCCGACCGTCAACGGATCGGCGGACGCGAACTTCCTCGCCGGCATGATCAAGACCCACATCGATTCCATCCGGACCACCTTGCTCGCAGCCTACTCCGGCGCGAAGTTTGAGCTGCTGTGGCCGTACGACGTGAACTTCGCGACCTGCTACTACACGCTGGACGTCCCGTACCCGCAGGGCGGGAGGATGAATCGCGCCGTCAATCTGCCGTCGCAGTACCTCACGCAATCAGGCTCGGGCCTCGACCGCCTCAAGATGGAGGCCCTCTCCTGGGGATCGACATACCGGAATCTTGCGAACGCACAGGCGGCAATCGCGTTTCCATTCACGGCTCCCCGGAGCTGGCCGGCGAGCGCCACGGCGTACCTAGCGCCTTGGTTCAACGGCGGGTGTCCATGGACGATGGAGTGGGTAAGCGCGATCAACCAGCCCATTCCTCTCGTTTGCTTCTGGGCTTTCGACCACTTCTGCCTGTTCAGTTGGCCCCTGCCATTACCGACGGAGGTCGTTCGCGCTACGTTCTTGTAGATCAGTCCATTTCACCCGCACGGATCGCGCCTTGGGTATTTAATACTAATGCGGCGACCTCGGCTTGGCGGCGAACGCCGAGCTTGTCGAATATCAGACGCAAATGGGTTCGCGCGGTCGTGCGACGCACGTCTGCTTCCTCGCAATACTCGTTCAGATCGCGACCGCGAGCAATTGCGACAGCCAGTTTGGCCTGAGCGGGCGTGAGCTTATAAAGACTTTGAAGTACGGATTCGCTCAACTGGGGCTCACGTTCCGGATCGTGTACGAAAACGACGGCACCCGCCGCTCCCCACGAGTTGAAAAGCCGGGAATTTCGCAAGGGGGCTACGAAGAGGACCAGGGGGCGTTTTCCAGACTGACGGTGGATTACCACCGGCCCATCCAGCGCGACTCCGTTTCCCATGGCGGCCGCAGCAGCTTGGTTGACGGCCGTCTGGAGTCGCAGCCTCTCATCCCAATGCCAAGCCGACAATCGGCCCAAAATGATCCGAATTCCGTCGCCTTGCTGCGCTAGCTCACGAGCGTGCCGATTCATCTGCAGCACTTCGCCGTTGGCGCGGACGAAGATCAACCCTGAATTCAGCAGATCTAGAGATTCGAATCCGGCCTGCAGCAGTCCCAATTTGGCGTGCAACTTGGCGGCACGTTCGAAGTGCGGGAGCACTAAGCGCATCATCTGGAGCGTTGAATCCGGGAAGGGCCCGTCTTTGAGCGAACGGAACGATGAAATCGAGCCGATCTGCCCATCCTCCAGAGCCATGAAGCAGCCTACGATGTGGAATCTGTCGTAGCGCCGCAGGAAGTCGTTATAGTACTCGCTTCTCAACACTGCCGAGTCGTCTATAAACTCGTGGCTGCCGGTGATAAGGCCGGGCACCCAACGAGAAACTCCGAATGTGGAGATTAGTTGAGTGGCAGTACGCATCGTACTCCCGCGCTGAAAAGCTGGACCGATGTTGACTGCGACCGATATGCTACCGCCGACCAGCGATCTTACGTTGTGAATCAAAAGGCCGGCTGTTGTTCCTCCCGGTTCGAGCGCAAACTGGCGCTGGACGTCAGGCCAAAGAGGAAGGGTCGGATGCAGCATCGTAGATGAGTCCGACTTGACGGCGCTCTCGCCGGAATTCATAGCCAGAAAAAGCATATCGCGTTCCTCATCTTGGACCGCGACAGCGTTGGTCGATCTGAACATATTGCGGGCCGCTTCTCGCCAGAGCTTGATCTTCGCGCTGTCCCGGCTTACGGATATCCTCTCCTGTCGCGCAGTAGCGTCGCAATCCTGTTAGAGAGGCCCAAGCGCTTTGGACAGGACCACGGCGAGCTCCGCTTGACGCCGGATCCCGAGCTTCTGGAAAATGTGCTGAAGATGGGTCTTTGCGGTGTTACGAGTGATTCTTAACTCATCGCACACCACTCGCAGATCCTTTCCGCGAGCGATCAGCGCACCAACCTTCGCTTCGCCCGGCGTGAGGTCATATAGTGTCGCCAGAACCTCGGGATCGGCGGGCGAAACTGCGTCGGGGTCCGTCACGAAGATCACACAACGCACTGCCTCCCGCTGAATAGAGTAGGGATGCGAACGGACCGGCGTCACCACGATCGAATACGGCCGACTTCCTGAAGGCCGAATCATGGTAAGCCGACCGCCCGGCGAAGAACCCGCACCTTCGGCAGTTCTAACAGCCTGCACGATGGCATTTCGTAGAAGTCTGGTCGCTGCCGCCGTCGCACCCCGCAAGCACTCCCGATCGAGAGATAGGCCGTCCGCTTGGGCAAGCAGATACTCGCCGCATCGATTCATAGAAATCACTTTCCCCCCGGCACCTGCCATGAAAATGCCCATTTTCAAGGAATTCAACGCATCGATTCCTGCCCCTAAGGTCTGAAAATGATCGTTCAACCGCGGGCAGCACGCTCGAAGTGCGGCCACAGCAGCCGTAGTAATTCGAAATGCTCCTCCGTATACGGACCTTTCCGCCGTGATCGATGACTACTGACGACAGAAGCCTGACGATCCCGTACCTCTACCACTAGTCCAACCGCGTGGAACAATCCCTGCGGACGCAGAAAATCCTGGTAATACTCAGATTGCGCTGTTTCGCCGACGGACAGCACCATTTCAGGCGTGCTGACCGTTCCCGCTTGCATCAAATGCGCCCCTCGCTGAGCCCAGGGGTTAATCTGCTGAAAATGCTCCACATAGCTCTTTTGGAAGTCCTCTGGTGTGCGAATCGAGGCGACGATGCCCTGACCAGGTCGTGCGGTGCTTTCCAAACTGATCACTGCAGTGACGCCTTCGAGGACATCGGCGAGCTTCTGCAGGACCTGCGGCCATAATTGCGGATCGGCGGCGGCGTCATAAATTGGACCAACCAGCTTCAGCGCGCTTTCCACAGGATTCATGACCCTGTGATTATATCGAGATCCTCATCCGTTTGGACGATGACGGCACCGGCGGGATCTGGCAGACTAGTTCGGAGGGTGGTGGCTTGTCGCACGGCGCCGGGTTGTATTCGGGCTGCGTCGCTTTCAGCCAAGCTGAGGGACATCCGGTCCTGATGGGTTGATTACAGAAAATGAAGCCTGACTTGGCTGAGGAGAATCGAAATGTTGATCGGCAAGAAAGTCATGAAATCGGCGACA
>Ga0182030_10006906_pt1 | contig 23800 bp, 20 predicted proteins | sample 812S3MmetaG_FD_121299 | JGI IMG/M metagenome (GOLD analysis project Ga0182030, IMG submission 121299) | Permafrost microbial communities from Stordalen Mire, Sweden - 812S3M metaG (Illumina Assembly) | ecosystem: Environmental > Terrestrial > Soil > Wetlands > Permafrost | place: Sweden...
ATTTCAGTTTCTCATAGGCCGCCTTTGAACGGGCAGTCAAACCCATACTCTTTAGCAGTCGAGCCTGGGCCAGACGCACATGAAATTCACCGGGAAAGCGCGTTAATAGTGAATTGATGATCGCCTGCGCCTCGACAAACGAACGTCTGGCTATATACTGATTCGCTTTTGCAATTTGCAAGTCAGGCTCGTTTTGGGGGCCGCTTGTGAGATTGTTTGGCGGCGCCATCGGCACCGCGGCAAGACAAGAAGCAGTTATCAGCCACAAAAAGCCGGTGCTCAAAAAAGTAGATGCTGATGAGAATTTAAGCGACAATGTTTCAGCTCCCCACATGATGTTAGCAAATACGAGAGAATGAAAATGCCATCTCAGCGTAAAATGCTGAAGAGTTCTGGACGCAAAATATCGTGAACGAAACTTCTGAGCCCGATAGCAATGTCGAAAACAATCCCAAGCAAAATTCCGGTTTTGCTCGGACAGCTGCGGACAAAGTCGGCATAGGAAAGTCACAATCGCTTTTTACTCTGGTTCTGGTTTCAACTCTTGCCAGTAGCTTTATAGCGGCATACGTATTAATAGTCGGATTGTGCACAATCCATCGCCTGGAAGTCGACACCATCGGTGATGCAGCAGTGCAGGCTGCGCGCGAAATATCAGATATACAAGTCGAAGACCCGTCGACTGGCACGATCAATCTGTGCGACTGGCGCGATCGAATTTCCATGTACCGAGCCGAAAAATCTTCTGCTCGCAGCATTTTTTCCTTGCGCAAAACCTTTGAAAAAATAGAGGAGCTTGGACGTCTCTCTAAAATAGATTTATTTGTCAAAATGGCTCAAAGAGACAAAAAGAAAGTCGAAATTCTAGAAGGCAAACTGGCGGACGCCGTTCAAGCAGCCGTAAAACAGCAGTCAGTCGCGCGCGATGCGCAAATTTCAGGCGAAGGGCAGGGCAGAGTGTATGAGCACATCAAATCACTGCTCATGTCAAACCGCTCGCCTCAAGAAGGTGGGCTCAGTCGATTGCAAATCAAATTAGGATATATAGATGCTAATGAATTCAACACACAAGGACTACCTGTAACACGTGTAAGCAGCAAGTCTTTTGCTGATGTGGCACCACATAAGGCACCAAACCTAGTTTTGGTGACAGCTGAATTCCGCACCAAACCGAAAGATTCGCGAATAGCGCCCGAAGTCGTCACAAAGACAGCTTGTGCCTTTATCAAACCGCAGCCAGACAATTCGTATCGCTGTATGTTTGCTCTGACATTTCCGCAAGGCATGCCACCAAACGTGCGCAGTTTGTTCTCTTTAATAAAAACCACTAATTGGAAAAGCAAAGGAACCTGGCGCCAGGTTATAGGTAGCGAAGTGCCCGGCAACGGTAGCCTGGCACCACCTTTAGAACCATCATTGCCAGAGATGAGTCCAGCTGACGCACTTTGTGTAGCGTTGTACGACTGGTTCAAATATGTGGGCCCAGACTTTCAACCAGAAACAGCAGTGGCCTGCTTAAAACAGAACTGGGAAACAGCGTCTCAAATCAATTCTTCAAACCTTGAGGTAAAATCGTCATCCTTCGGTGTTACCGATGATCAAATTAATAGCTGCGTCGCCAGAGACACCGGCGCCAGGGATTATGCTTTTCTCTATCAAACCAATCCTAACGGAGTGGGGCAAATCGCCCTGAGCAAAGCCTTTCAAGTAACTCAACTGAATGAGCTTCCTCAAGCGAATCATAACTTTCCGGCTAATTCGTTTCCATTATTTATAGACAGCACCGGAAATTGCAATATTGTTGGCAGTAAAAGTTTCGACAGAGCGTTAGTGCACAATTTTTTCAAAGACCTGAAAGCAACTAATCTTGCGGCGGTAGAATCATTTTCGGCAGCCAAGTCTTTGCACGAACAAAGCGTGAACTCACTTTATCAGCTTTCGCAAAGACAAATGATCGAGCAGCAAGAACTCGCTTCGCTCAAGCATAGACTGGTTCATATTTCGCGTGTGGTATTTGTTTCCATCGATCGCAGAGCCGAAATTAAGGCGCTGCAAGAATCTGTCGACGAAAAAAAGAGAGCGCTCGAAAAAGAACTGATCGAAAAACGCATGGTCGAATTGAAAGAAGTAATAGACGAAGACGAGAAGGAACGACTTTACAATGTCAGCCTGCAACACAGGACAAGCGTCGTCGCTCAAAACGCCAATCGTATCCAAGCAAGCACATATGAGCTGTGTGCAAATCTTTCCAAGTTTTGTCGCGACGGTCTTTTTGCCATCACTCCTGGTAGTTACCTGGTTGGTCAAAACACAATTTTTATTCCTTTAACTAAGCCGATTCTCGAAGCTGATTTGCTTGAATCGATGGATAAGGACAAGGATAAACAGACGCCACCAAAAGAAAAACCATTGCGCTTGCAAACAACTGAGGAATCGAACAATGCGGCTGTACCACCCTATGACGCATCAGTCGAGACCCTTCAGAAGTCCGGTGAAAGCTCCAAAAAGCTGATTATGTCGTGGATGAAACCTGAATTACAGGTGTTCCTAACTGCCGAAAACGCTTTTTCGAAACTGGAAAACGTGCGCGTTGGCAATGAAAGTCTGCAAGCCAAAATCACTGCCGGCAGTGTTTTGCCGAAAGTGACAAGTTGCATGCTGCTCTTTGACTCTCTCAATCTCAATTCAGACGACCCGGCGAAAATTACCCCGCCCAGGCTAACAGGCATTTATCCATTCTCGAATATCTCAGTGCCTGTCAATCAGTTGATTTATTACTGTGGTAAAGCAATTGGAACCGGTCAGGCGCCTTCAGTAAACTGGTCGGTACTGGCGCGGGATTTTGTTGCCTGTCAGGGCAATGTGGTCAAAAATAATTCGACCACTGAATATGTTGGCGCTCCAGTTCCTGCCAATAATACGCAGCTTGAGCGCAGCTGGACCGGCGACTCCAATCACGAAAATCCGCCACTGGCAGGCGAATTTCAAATTCGCACACCACTGCCGGATTTCGCTAATGAATTCGAAGAAACATATTTGACTAATCCACTGAACGACTCTCAGACCGCTGAAATACCGCCAGTGCCGCCAGATATGCTCTAACCGTGATTGTCTTGCGCTTTTTTCTTGGAACGCTTCTTTGATTGATGATCGTCTGATGATTCTGATGATTCATCATCATTAGAATCAGCATGTTCGCTCGGTCCGTGAACAGCTTCTTCTAAAGCGGCAATGCGCTCGTGCAATTCTTCGATTTCTTCGCGAGTGGCCAGACCAAATTCCTTAACAGCTTTCTTTGTGCCGTCTTGAAATTTGTGCGAAGCCTTCTTCTCAACATCGACAGTGCGCTTGGTCGCTTCGTCTTGCAAGCTTTTGAGGTACTGCTGAAAAGATTCGGTTTTGTCTTTGCCCTTGCCTTCGAGATCGGTAAGCAGGTCTTGACCGACTTTGACCAGGTCGTTCATAGCATCGTTTAAAGCTGATTTGACTCTCTCAACGTTAGTGGAAGCTCCAACGCCTGCTAAAACTGCTTTCTTTAAAAGTTTTGTACGCTCGCTCATTATTCTTCTCCGTTATCGCTCGAATTTTGTGGATTGAGCGCCGTAGTCGCTAAAGTGGGTTGCCATGATTCAATCACTAAAATCAAAATTTGAATCTAACAAGGATTGATTCTAAATCTTTATAAATGATTGTAGCGGCGCCAGAATTAGAAGGGCAAAAATTTCACAAAGAGATCAAATACATAAGTCGAAAGTATTCTTCTAAATGCTGCTCAAGCCGGGATAAAATGGAAAGTTAGGCAGCTAAAAAAAGTCTGTCGCAAAAGTTCATTTGCCAGCCGAAGATTGTCATGAGCAATCGGATGACATCTTGACGACAGCAACCGGCAAAAGCCAGACCACACGAGATTGTCGAAACCAAAGACTCGAGGAGAAGTATATGCAAGCAGGTGATAATTTAGTGCTTGTAGATGGAAGCTCACTGGCTTTTCGATCGTTTTTCGCTCTGTTCAAATCGGGCTTGCGCCGCCAGGATGGCGTGCCGACCTGGGCGGTTTACGGCTTTTTTAATTCATTTTTCGACTTCATCGAGCGTAAAAAGCCAGACGGCGTCGCTATGTGCTTCGATCTCGCCGAGCCCACTTTTCGTCACGAAGCATCTGCCGATTACAAAGCCAATCGCTCAGCCATGCCAGACGATCTGGCCGTGCAATGGCCAATCATCAGACAAGGCGTCGAGCTGCTCGGCATTCCTTTATACGAAATGGCAGGTTTCGAGGCTGACGACGTCATTGGCACAGTGGCAAAACTGGCTGAGGCCCGCGGCATTCAAGTGCAAATTTTAACTGGCGACAAAGACGCATTTCAGCTTGTAGACAATGAGTTACGCTCAATTAAAGTGTTGATGCCTGGTCGTCCCGGCAAAGGCGAAATACTGGAATATGGTCGGGCCGAAGTTTTTGAAAAACTGGGCGTCTGGCCAGAGCAAGTTATCGATTACAAAGGCTTATGCGGTGACGCATCAGACAATATTCCGGGCGTCAAAGGCATTGGTCCAGTCACAGCTGTAGGACTTCTTACAGAATATGGCAATATCGAAGGCATCTACGAAAATCTGGAAAAAATAAAGTCCAAATCGGTCAAGCAAAAGCTAATCGATGGAAAGGAAAGCGCTTTCCATAGCAAGATGCTGGCGACGATTGTACTGGATGTGCCCTTAGAGTTTGATTTTGACCACTGCCAATTGAGTCTGCCATCAGTGGCCGCTGTGACTAAATTTTTTACGGATCTAGAATTTAAAAATCTGGTCGGTCGTCTCAATAAAATATTGCCGCGTTTCAATCCCTCTGAAGAAGTTTCTTCAGAACCAGCAAGTAACTTGGTTTCCGAGAGAAGTCCTGAAAGCAAGCGGGCTGAAATTGGTTTTGAGACAGCCACAGATGCGGAATTGAGTGGTGAATTTAATGCCGCGGTTACAGGGCACGATCTGGCAGTGCCCCTTGAATTAGCAGCCCTTAAAGCGACAGCAACTTTGGCACCATTAACAACGGCAATAGCCAAAGAACCGCTGATTAAAATAGCTGCTTTTCACGAACCAACTATTGTCACAACGAGCGAACAGCTAAAGAATTTGATTGCTAAAATCAAAGAACAGAGCGCTTTCTCTATCGAGCTGGAAACAGCTACTGGCTATGCCTTTGACACAGAGATACTGGGATTTTCTCTGGCCTATTCAAACGGTTTGCATTTTGTGGCAGGACAAGATGGACAGTTTGGCGATTTGCAAATGTCCGAATCCTACACGCCAGAAAACTGGCAAATTGAAACAGCCTACATTCCAATTAAACAAGAAGGTGGTCTTAACACTGATGGTTTAAACCAATCAGACGCTTTAGCATTACTGAAACCATTATTTGAAGACTCTTCAATTGGTAAAATCGTGCAGGAATGCAAATTCAAAATGAATGTATTTGCAGCAAGCGGCATTGAATTGAAGCCTGTTGTTTTCGACCCAGTTCTTGCCAGTTACCTGGTAAATCCAGCAGACAAGCACAGTCTTAAAGACCAGGCGGAAAGGTTGCTTGGTTATTCCACAGTGAGGGCAACAGAATCAGCTGGTGTTTCGAAAAAACAATTGACCATAAACTTTGCCCAGGTCGATAAAGTAGCTTCATGTGCCGCAGACGACGCACGAATCACTCTGGAATTGACTCGCTATTATTTAGAAACACTGGATGTCGATCAAAAATATTTGCTCAACGAAATGGAGTTGCCACTGGCAGCGGTGCTTGCAAAAATGGAGCAAACCGGTGTCAGCCTGGATTTGAACTACCTGGCTGAATTGTCAACTGAATTGACGCGCGAACTGACGAGACTAGAGCTGGAAATTTTTGGTCTGGCTAATCATTCATTCAACATCAATTCCACCCAGCAACTACAAAAAGTGCTTTTCGAGGAGCTTGGATTAAAATCCAAAGGCAAGACCAAGACTGGCTTATCCACTGATTCTTCAGTTCTTGAAGCGCTTTCAACTGAGCACGAAATCGTGCCCAAGATTCTTGAATATAGACAGCTGTCTAAATTACGATCAACATATGTTGATGCCCTCCCCCCGCAAGTTTTGGCAAGCTCTGGTCGCCTGCATGGTGAGTTCAATCAGACCACAACCAGCACCGGTCGCCTATCTAGCTCGAACCCAAATTTGCAAAATATTCCTATCAAGACTGAGTTTGGCAGGCGTATTCGTCGTGCCTTTGTGCCGGCTAAAGAGGATTTCGTTTTACTTTCAGCAGACTATTCGCAAATTGAATTGCGCATGCTCGCGCATATGTCGGCCGACGAAATTCTCATTGATGCTTTTGAAAAGAATCAAGACATTCATGCCCGCACTTCAGGCGAAATCTTCGACACCCCAGTCGAGCAAGTCACGTCCGACATGCGACGCATCGGCAAGACGCTCAATTTTGCCCTCGTCTATCAACAGGGCGCCTTCGCCACAGCAAGAGGGCTGGGCATCACGAACAAAGAAGCGCAGGCTTTCATCGACAAATATTTCACTCGCTATCCCAAGGTCAAAGGTTTCATGACTAAAACAGTCGATGAGGCCAAAGAAACTGGTTATGTCAGCACTCTATGGGGTCGCAAACGTCATTTCCGCTTTCTCAACGATCGCTCGGACGCTGTGCGCAAGGCTGACGAAAGAGCCGCCTGCAACGCCCCCATTCAAGGCAGTGCCGCCGACTTGATGAAGCTTGCCATGATTCGTCTCGATCAAGAGCTGACCAAAGCGAATGTAAAAGCCAAATTGATTCTGCAAGTGCACGATGAACTGGTGCTGGAAGTGCCCAAAGACGAAATTGAAATCGTCACTGAACTCGTCAAAAAATCAATGCAATACGATCAGCCATTGATTGTGCCGCTCAGGGTCGATATTGGCACTGGACCGAATTGGATGGACGCTAAATAAGTTGACGCTTTCAGCGAGAGTGTTTTAGGCTTCCACTTTTTCTTCGGTTTTAGTTCCGGTCACCAACAAATTGCTAGCAGCGCGTCCTATTTTGCTGTGGCGGAAGCCATAGGCAAAATAAATGACCAAGCCAACCGGCAGGCTCACAGAGTAAACCTTGAGCACCATCGGTCCAAGGTGCGTGGTCAATATTCCGCAACCAATAATGGCAATCAGAGAAACAATTGGATTGACTAATTTCAGTCTTAGTGCGCCGACGCCTACAAAAATAAATGCCACCAGAGTGCCCAAAACCATCATGTCGGCGATTTCGCCAAAGGGTACAAAACCAGCAGTAAAAGCCACAATGACACCATTGAGAGCAATGCCAACTGTTGGATTGCCTTTGTTTACCTTGGCGAACATCGGAGGCAATAAACCATCTTCTGACATGTTGCGGAAAATTCTCGGTCCCCCCATGCAAAGCACGAGAAGAACGTTGAATATGCCAAGAACGGCACCAAAAGAGATAAATTTGGCACACCAGGATTCGCCAGCGGCTGAAAGCAACTTAGCCAAGGGAGCTGCCGCTTCAGAACCGACGAAGAGAGAATTTTCGTGACCATCAATAAAGCAAGGAGCAAGACCGGTGGCTACTGCCATGACCAGAACATAAAGCAGAGCGACGAGAATGACGCATGTATATGTGGCAAGTTTAGTATCTTTGATTGATTTAGATTCTCTTGCGAAAGTAAAAAGAGCATCGAATCCTACATACGGGAATACAGCAAGAGCCGCTCCGCGCAGGACACCGTCCCAGCCCATGGGCATGAAAGGCGTCCAATTAGCTGGATTGACGTGTTTGAAGCCGACTGCCAAAAATGTAGCTAATAAAAGTAATTTGAGACAGACCAGAAACAAATTGAGCTTGGCTGATTTAGCCACTCCACCCAGAATCAAAATCAAAGTCACTACAGTAATGACAGACATAGCAACAACGTTGCAGCCCAAATGGAAAACGCCGTCGACTGTTCTCGAACCACAAAAGAATTCGGGTAGAGTGTAGCCGACAGCGTTCTTTAAATACTCGCCCCAGGCAACAGCGACAGCTGACGAGCCCAGAGAATATTCGAGAAACAAGCCAAAGGCGACTACCCAGGCGAATAACTCGCCCAGTGAGTGATAGACATAGCTGTAGGCGGAGACGCCATTCGTCACTCTGGCTGAAAATTTCTCGTAGCACATTGCTACGGCGACTATAACGAGCCCAGTAATTAAAAAGGAAAGAATGCCTGCTGGACCAGCTTTACTGGCAATAATGCCAGGCATGGCAAAAATCCCTGCACCGATTGTAGCGCCGATGCCGAGTGCCGTAAGCATTACCCAGTTCAAATGTTTGGGTGTGGAGCCATGGTCGTCATCGGACATTGCCGGGCTGCGACGCATTAAAGAAGTCACTAAAGACATTTTCGACACCTGAAACTAAAGCTGAAAGCATGAATCCTGAGAAATGCTAGCATGGCAAGCCTAGAATCTTTACTTAGTGCGAGGGTTTTCATATGCCAGTCGAAAAAGCAGCGGTCATCGGAGCTGGAGCTATGGGCTCAGGGATCGCTATGGTTTTGAGCCAGGTGGGCATTCAAGTAGTCTTGAAAGACGTCGAACAATCTTTTGTCGACCGAGGACTTGCCAATATCAAACGAATGTATGATTCCCGAGTGAAGAAAGAAGTCATGACCCAGGCTGAAGCTGACAAGCACTTCGCTCTGGTTTCGGGCACAACCACCTATGATCAGTTTAAAGATGTAGATCTGGTGATTGAAGCGGCACTGGAAATTATCAAAGTGAAAGTGGAGATTTTTCAGGAGCTGGATAAAATCTGCAAACCGCAGACAATTCTTGCAAGCAATACTTCAGCTCTATCTATTTCGGAAATCGGCTCAGCCACAAAGCGCCCCGACAAAGTTGTGGGCATGCACTTTTTTAATCCCGCTCAGTTTATGAAGCTGGTCGAGGTCATTCCTGGTGTCAAAACATCGAATGAGACAGTGGCAGCAGCCCAGCAGTTGTGCAAGAAAATTGGTAAAACCGCAGTGCGCGTAGAAGAATGCCCGGGTTTTCTCGTCAATCGCGTTCTCTTTCCTTATTTGAACGAAGCCCTGTGGGCACTGCAGGAAGGCTATCAGCCTGAAGTTATAGACTCGGCAGTCGTTGCCTTTGGCTTGCCTATGGGTCCATTGACATTGCTTGACATGACTGGCATCGACGTTTGCGCTCACGTCAATGAGTTTTTATATGATGAATATGGTCCTCGATTTGAAACCGCACCGGTTTTAAAAGCACTAATGCAGGCAGGACATCTCGGTCAAAAAACGGGCGCCGGCATTTATTTGCACGTCAAAGGACAGGTGCCAAACAAAGTTGAGCCCAAGCAATTGAACCCCGCGCTGGCAAGCATCCTGGAGTCTGTAGGCATTGGTCATTCGCTAAAAAATGGAGCCGCGACCAAATTCGATGCCCTACGCGTTGTGTTACCAATGTTCAATGAAGCTGTATATGCAATTGGTGAAAATGTGGTACATCACTCTGATGTGGACGTAGCGATGGAGTGTGGAACCGGTCTGAAGCGTGGACTGCTCAGCCTGGCCAAAGAAAAGGGTCTTGCTGCCTGTCTTGACGAACTTATTGCCTATCAAGAAAAACATGGTGAAAGATTTCGTCCAGCCTGGTTGCTGAGAAAACTGGTAAGAGCGCAAATTCACGACTTTTCAACAATGACCGAAGCAACACCACAGACGGTGCACTAAAATTTCAGAAAGGCAATCAGAAAATGTTTAAATGGATAGCAGTCGTTCTGATATTACTGTTCGTCTATCACGTTCGTGACGTCTTTCCACCCTTCATTGTGGGCGGCATCATCGCCTACTTGCTCTATCCACTGGTCAATACAGTCAACAAGCTAAATCGCTTCCGTGCATTGAGATGGATGAATTCAAAATTTGCCATTTTGTTCATTTATCTAAGTACCGCGTCTTTGCTTGGCTGGTTGATATTCAGATTCGGACCGGTTCTTGGCTTAGAAGTACACAATCTCATCGATCAACGCCATGTCATAGTCACCAATCTGGTCATGCAAATTGCCACTGGTTTTAAAGTTGATTTAGATGTAGAGCGAACATCCGAAACGCTTCTTGCGGCAATCGAATCAGCCGTTGGCAAGCCAGAAGAGCTGATGCACATTGGTGGCTTGCTCTCTCACGGCTTGCTTTCACTGCTGATTTGCGTCGTTTCATCGATTTATCTAATTGTTGATAGCAAGCGCGTAGGGCGTTTCTTTCTGCGCTTTGTGCCCGATTCTAATCGAGTGACGATGATCAACATCGTCGGACAGCTCAATAAGATGCTGAGCAAATATGTCGTCGGACAGCTGATTTTAATCATCATCATGTCTGTCGTGGCCTTTATCTTCTTGACCATATTCAAGATCAAATATGCTCTGGTTATCGCAATCTTGAGCGGCGTTCTGGAAATCATTCCCGTACTTGGTCCGTTTCTAGCTATCGCCATCGCCGTTATCGTCAGCGTCTCTCAATTCGGCATAGGCATTGCTCCCTGGATTATCGGTTGTTACTGGATTGCTCGCCAGCTCGAGGATTATTACGTCGTTCCAGCCGTCATCGGTCACGCCGTCGAATTACATCCATTAGGCATTATCTTTGCGGTAATCGTCGGCGAAACGATGGCAGGAGCACTCGGTATGCTGATTGCTATACCAGTGGCTGCATCCATCAAAGTAGTTATAGACACTTATTATCCTCCCGAAGAATCTATGCTTCATCAGCATGTGGAAGAGCCCAATATCATGGCCCGCATCCTCAAATTTATTTTTCAATCGCATAAATCACCGGCAGCAAGCGAGCCAATGGAAATAAATCTAGCCGAGGGTTGCGGTGAAGGTCCGGCCGCCGAAGCGATGGCTAAGTCAACACCTGAAGCCGTGTATCAGGAAAAAGTGAAAAACTGGGCTAAGCACAAAAACGAAAGCACAGCCAATGTTGTGCAAATCGACGCCCGAGCCGAAGCAGAAAAAGTCGAGCAGGCAGAATTAAAGGCAAAAGCGGAAAATTCTCTGGAAAAGCACGAACGCAAAACCAAGAAAGCCCAGAAGGACAAAGCCGAAAAACCTAGAGATAACGGCGCCGACGAAAAAAAGTGAGAAGCTGATTATGAGCACAGATTCACTAATGCTAAGGCTCATCGAGTAAACTGAGAAACCGACCGAAGCAGTTCCCTCAAGTAGTCAACCATGATCACCATTGAAACCGTCGAACATATTGCTAAACTAGCTCGCTTGCAGCTTTCTGAAGAAGAGAAAAAGACGTATTGCGAACACATGACCAAAATCATGGGTTATTTCGACGAACTGACAGCAATAGATACCACAGACATAGAGCCGATGTCTCATCCACTGCCAATAGTCAACGTATTGCGTGAAGATATAGTGGTTGCAGCTCCCTCACATGACGTTTTACTAAAAACTGCTCCAGATCGCGAAGATGGTTTTTTTCGCGTACCCAAGATACGCGAATAGCTGAACTGTGCCGGTTTAAACCCCAATATATACAATCGACAATCAACACCAAAGTTTTAAATCTCGACAAAATTTCGTAGAAACGTTCCCCTCAGCAGCTTTCGCTCGCTTTGATGATCGCTTATAGTATTGATTGATCGATGAAACGATCGGCGGGTGACAAAAAAGGAGGCGAGATGAACACCAGGTATGTCTTTGTTACTGGTGGAGTTGTCTCCTCACTGGGCAAAGGAATTATCGCCGCATCGCTGGGCAGACTGCTCAGAGCGCGCGGTATCTCGGTCTCGATTGTCAAACTGGACCCTTATTTAAACGTCGATCCTGGCACAATGAGCCCTTATCAGCACGGGGAAGTGTTCGTTACTGAAGATGGAGCCGAAACTGACCTGGACCTCGGCCATTATGAACGCTTCATAAATGTTGACCTCAGTCGCATGAACAATGTCACAGCTGGCTGGATCTATAAAAGCGTTCTGGAAAAAGAACGAAAAGGCGATTATCTAGGCGGCACGGTGCAGATGATTCCGCACGTCACCAATGAAATCAAGAATTTTTTACGCAAAGGCGCACAGCACTCCCAAGCGGAAGTTGTGATCGTCGAAGTCGGTGGCACCGCGGGCGATATCGAGAGTTTAATCTTCCTAGAAGCAATTCGTCAGATGCGCAAAGATGTTGGTCGCGACAATTGTTGTTACATTCACGCCACACTTGTGCCTAATTTGCGCACCACAAACGAGCTTAAAACCAAGCCTACACAACATTCTGTTGAAATTTTGCGAAGCAAAGGGATCCAGCCAGATATTCTGGTTTGCCGCTCTGACAGACTTCTTTCTTCGACCATTCGCGAAAAACTATCTTTGTTTACGGACGTAGACATAGACGCTGTCATTCAATGTCGCGACGTTCAATACCTCTATGAAGTGCCGATTTTCCTTGAGGAAGAAGGGCTTGCCGACAGAGTTCTGGAACGTTTGCACATGCCGAATAATCCACCGGATTTAACTGAGTGGAAAGAATTGATCGAACGGATTAAGCGCCCCACCAAAGAAGTGACAGTGGCCATTGTCGGCAAATACGTGATGCTGTCTGATGCTTACATCTCAGTTGTTGAATCACTCAAACATGCCGGCGCAAAACTTGGTGCGGCCGTCAATATCAAATGGGTTTTGTCGGAAGATGTTGAGCGCAATGGTGCGGCCGAGTACCTGACCGATGTCGATGGTATTCTCGTTCCTGGTGGCTTCGGTGATCGTGGTATCGAAGGCAAAATACAGGCAAGCGCTTTTGCTCGCATCAATAAAATTCCATATCTGGGATTGTGCCTGGGCATGCAGATAGCCGTTATCGATTTTGCTCGAAATGTAGCAAAAATGCCGGAAGCGCATTCAACCGAATTTAACAAAGACACAAAATATCCTGTCATCGATTTGATGCCAGACCAACACAATGTCACTCAAAAAGGCGGCACTATGCGCCTTGGACGCTATCCATGCAATTTAAAAAGTGGCTCTAAAGCGGCTCATGTTTATGGCGAAGATGTGATTTGGGAACGCCACCGCCATCGCTACGAAGTCAACAACGCCTTGCGCGATGAATTAGCTAAAGCTGGTCTCGTTATTAGCGGACTATCACCAGATGGTCGTCTGGTCGAGATGATTGAATTGAACGATCATCCCTTCTTTCTCGCCTCTCAATTCCATCCCGAATTGAAATCCCGCCCAGATAATCCACATCCCCTGTTTGTCGGATTGGTCGAAGCGATGATCAATGAACACGCCAGACGCGCTGAGAATAAAAGCGAAAAAGCTGACGGCGATCCAACAGTTGCAGTAGCAAAAAAATCTTCGGCCGCGCCGCGCGTTTAAGCGTTTTTAAAGAAACCGATATCGGTTTCTTTTTTAAGTTCTGTTGCCGCCCAGAAAGCCGCGCCAGCGCAGCAAAAACACGGTCGTGGTGGCCGTAAACAACATCAAACCAAGAGCGAACGGGTAACCGTAATACCACGACAATTCTGGCATGTTATAAGGCGAAATTTCAGTATGAAAATTCATGCCGTAGATGCTTGCAATCAAGCCTGCAGGCACAAAAATCGTTGTGATAATAGTGAGCACTTTCATTACTTCATTCATTCTGTTGCTGACCGTGCTCAAATAAACATCCATCATATCTGAACCCAGTTCGCGATAAGTTTCCACGAAATCGATGACCTGCACTGTATGGTCATAACAGTCGCGCATATGCACTCTCGCTTCTTCAGAAAATAATGCAGATCCGTCTCGAATCAATTCATTGATCGCTTCACGCAACGGCCAGACGGCTCTGCGCATGGCCAGGAGTTCTCGTTTGACCTGATGGATTTCTCCCACATTTTTACGCGACGAATTATCGAGAATATCGTCTTCGAGTTTCTCAAGGCGCTCACCATAAACTTCCAGGGCTGGAAAATAAGTGTCTATAACAGTATCTAAAATCATATACGCCAGGTAATCGGAGCCCGCTTTCCTGGCGCGAGAATTGACGCGGTGCAGCCTTTCTCTAACACCTTTAAGGTCATCGTCTTGCCCCTCTTGCCAGGAAATCACGAAGTCCTTGGCGATAAACATACTAACTTGAGAAGTCTCAAGCGCTTGATTCATTTTGATCAAATGAGAAACGACGAAATACTGCTCACCATATTGCTCAACCTTCGCCCGATGCTGGACGTTTCCCACATCTTCAAGAGCAAGCTCATGCAAACCAAAAATCCCACCAATTTTATTGGTCAGCATTAGGTCCTCAAGACCAATAACATGCAACCAGAGAGTCCGATATTTGCCTCGCAGCGGATTAATTTCGGCAACGTCCGATATTTCCTTTTCAACGATATTATCGCCACCATAGACAGTAAGAAGCATGCGAGCGCTGCCTGGATTGTTGCTGTCTCTAGACACTGCCACATAGCGATTGAGGTTGCGCCGACGAGTATTTTTCTTGGACACAAAGCTGCCCCCAGGCTGTAAAGACCAGACAAACATGTACCAGGCTGAGAATAACAGTTTTTCAGCTCAACCAAAATTTTTTCAGAGATTTTGCCTGCAATGTCTATGCAGGCAGACATACAGGGCATATCTTATGGAAGATGACACTGTTTGATAGGTATTTTGATGCAAAACGACCTGATGACAGCTTTACTGTCGATTAAGGCGTTGGACTACATCTTAGAAATCGTGGAGGCTCTACGCACCGAAATTGAAGCGGTCGCCTCTGTTCATCGTGCGCCTTTTTTGCTGAAGCTCAGTCAGTGTCAGTTCAGTCATGCCATGGCGGGCTGGAGAGTCTATCAGTGCACCACCGATTCTTACTATGCCATCAAAGACAATTCCTCAGCTGTAATTTTCGTGCCCGCCCAAAAAAGTCCCGAATCTCAAGGCGATGCACCAACGCCTAAAGGGCACGTGGCAAAAATAATCACATGCCTAGGCAATCAAGTTTATGTAGCGATCAAAGAAAATCTACGCGATTTGATTTTAGATGCCACTCTCATCGTCAATTCCGGAGACGACCTTACGCATTTGCTCAAAGGCATGGAAAGCGTCATCACGGAAAAACAAACGAGCAAATTTGAGTTTGCTGCCTCTATTTTTGATGGTCAATCACACGAACAAAACTTTGGTCCGGCAGAATATGTTTTCGAGTCGGGCAAAAACATAAACCGCTCTCAGAAGCTTGCTATGCAACAAGCATTCAGTCGGAATCTATCATTGATATGGGGTGGACCTGGCACCGGCAAAACGAATATTCTCGCCTGCAGTGCCGAAGCCCATCTGCGTGCGGGAAGACGCGTTTTATACTTAGGACAAAATAATGAAGCTGCCGACCATTTAATGGCCACAGTCTGCGACCGCTTGCAAGATACTCTGTATCGAGACGGCTCGATTTTACGATTGGGCGTCAGCGCAAATAAAGAACTTGTACAAAAGTGTCCCAGAGCCGCTCTCGATTTTCACCTGGCACCATTTAGCGATAAGGCGCAAGAGATGGTCAAAATCGAAATGGAAAAAGCACAGTTAGAGTACGAGCCGACCGAAGAATCGCTGGATGCTCCGACAATTGATAAAATGCGCGAGCGACTGACCGAAGTGCAAAGCAAAGAAACTGAAAAGCCAGTAAACCTGGACACACTCTGGTCGAACGCGGTTTTAAATAAGTTTGTCATCAATCAAGCCAAGTTTGTGTGCGGCACTTTCTCAGAAGCTTGCGATCAAGGAGCAATGGAGAATTTTGATGTCATTCTGCTCGATGACTGCAATTTGATTCCTCTACCACAATTATTTTGGGCTCTAGGACAGGCGCAGATGGTTGCCACTATATGCGGTGACTTTAAACAATTGAAAGATAGAGCTCAAAGTATGGATGAAAAAGCACAGAAGTGGTTGAGTCGCAATATTTTTGACTTATTCAACATCTCAACGGCATCCGAGGCCGAGTCTGACGACCGGCTTTCAATTCTCGACGAACAATACCGGATGCACGAGGCTATAGCCGCTGTTTCTGATGAACTTTTTTACGAAGGATATCTCTCGAGCGGCAAGAAAGCGCAATACATTTCTACCGATGGTCAGCCAAGTTCATCAGCTATAGTGATGGCAGATATTTCGGTGCTCAATCCAGAAGTCGCGCAAGCCAGCACCAGTGGTAGTGCCAATTTAATCAATGCAATGATTAGCGCCGCGATCGTCAAACAAATTCTAGAAAACGCCAGTCGAGCCGACGTCGGCGTACTGACGACACACAGAGCCCAGAGCGATTTAATCAATAAGATGCTCGCTAAATGGGAATTGCCAGTGCCGGTTGCGACAACTATTGAAGAAGTGGCCAATTTAAAACGTGATGTGGTTATCCTGGATATCGTCGATGCGCCAGGAGCTGGCTCTCTTTTCATGAATGAAGATTCAGATCAAGTCAGATCCGACGCTTTACTCAATACAGCAATTACAAGAGCGAATAAAAAATTGTATATCGTCGCTCATTGTGATTATCTCAAGAAATCTTCCACAAGCAAAACTTTGAAAAAGCTGCTTACTATTTTTGAACAAACTCCCGGTCACCTGGACGCTGCAGATCTTTTAGCAACATTTGCCATCCCTAAGCAGAAATTAACATAATTTAAATGAAACTTATAGAGCCGGTTTTCAAGCATGATTTTTTGACATACCGGGCATGGGACATCAAGATTGCAACGGAGAAACGCTGGAGAAAGTTCTGAACTACTTAGACACTGGACGCTGAATCTGAGAAAATGGGATTGTTTCACGAGGATGGAAAATGAGCGAGAGCGGCGACGAAACTGTCAATACAGAAAGCGAAACACCTGTCGTGAAGGATGTAAATGCTATTCAGACAGAGAGGCGCTCGCGTTTTGTCAGCAGCTGGGCAGCGCTCACCTATGTACTGTCTCTCTCTCGAGAAAATGAAATCAAACTACGCGATTCGGATCGCGCGACCACAATCATGCTCGCTTTTGTCTGCACTCTAACGATAATTTCCTTCTTTATCAAATCGATGGTGCCACAAAGACTGAATCTTCTCCTTCTTTGCAATGTTCTCTTTGGTGCCACACTCTTTTTCTATTTGACAAATCGCTTTGGTATCATCTCGACCCTGCCTTCAAGACAGGCTCTTTTGACGTGGCAGTTAATGCTTTGTGCTTTTTTGCTGGGCACCTTTGTGACGGTCAATCTTTTGATGCTCCTCGGATTCGCTATGCCTAATCCACCAGACCTGGCCGGTCTGCATTAATTGGAACGACTGCCATCTATACAATTCGGCTTGCTGCAAAATCTGATTTAGAGCGTCTTTCATTGATTGAAATTGACGCAGCTCAGCGTTTCAAAACACTGGTTGGCCTGCCTCCAGTCAATGCAGACGCTCCTTTCTTTGACGAGACGTTTGATACTGAGAAACTACTTGCGTTGATTGAAAAAGAGCAAGCTTTTGTGACGGTAGATAGTACCAAAATTGCCGTTGGTTTTATCATCGTCAGCGAAAGATCCGGCTGCGCTTATATCGAAGAAGTGGATGTGTTGAAAGAGCATGGGCAAAAAGGATTGGGCAAAGCACTGATTGAGCGCTCTTTTTCCTGGGCACGAGAGCATGGTTTCAAAAAAATGTTTTTACGCACAGCCGCAAACGTTCCCTGGAATGCCCCTATGTATGCTCGTCTGGGTTTTACACCGATTGCCGAGTTTGCCTGGAGTGACGAGATGCGCAGCATTAACGCCCAAGAGAAGGCCAGGGGTTTGCCGGTTGCTGACCGGGTCTTTATGGAATTACTACTTTAAGAAATTAGCGAGCGCTTTTCAATTGCTGCTAATTGGCAACAAAGTCAGCCCATGGCAATTACTGGAAAAGCATCTTGGTTTAAGGCATAACAGCTTTGCGCAATTGCACATTATTTTGCTGCGAAAAAGACTGTATTCTCAAATTTACTTTCAAATTCAATGCCGAGGTGCACTCCAGTGGCTGTAATCAAAACCATTCGTCAGCACATCAATTTTTTGCAAGCTGACACAATCATTTTTACGAGAGACCTCCTTCAGCATGGTACGCGAGTGTCTGTAGACATGTGCCTACATCGATTGATGACAGCCGGTTTTGTCAAAAGACTGTCCTACGGCATGTACGTGCGACATGATTGCAGTCGAAACTATACGCCGGCAGAATTGTCCAATGCCAAAAAAATCTGGCTGATTCAGCAAAAACTGGATCGACTCTCATTTAATAGTCCAGGATTGGTACTTTCTTGTTCACAGCGGTATCCAGTAGAAATTGCGAACTTTGCTCCACCAGCAACCACGACTCATGATATTAATCAACCAGCATTTTTTTCAGAACACACAAATCAGCCCGCTTCATGGGTTTCCCGGTAACAGACGAAATCGGCACAATATGTCTTGAACTCCAGGGATAAATCGTGATTTCCACAGGAAAATCTTCTTCGCGCCAGCGCAAATGCACGAAAGTACCTTTGCTGTTTTCAACCAGCTCAGCTTTGACCGCCTCATATCCATAGTCTGCTAAACGTTCAGTCAGCATGGAATAATCGTCGCAATAAGCATGCAGATCGATATCAGAGCCCTCTCTAATCTCACCAGAAAGAGTACTGCCGATCAAATATGGATCGCAATCTTCAATCAGCAGCATCAAATGTGCAGCAATTTTCCGCATTGAATTAATGCGTCGATGGACTTCTGAAGCGCCTAATTGTTCTTTTGTAATCTGACCGATTCCGGCTCTAATTTTAGCGTTGGATGGCAATCGAGTCTGACTGGACAGACCAAGCATCGATGCCGCTCTTTGTTTAGCATTCAAATATTCGCTTTCGACACCTTCGGCCATGAGGCGAGCGGCCTCCTCGGCGACTCTGCGTTGATTAGATTTATGCATTTGCAATCAAGTCTTAAACTTGCTTTTAGTGGTGGTCGGTATTTGCGTATTGATCTATGTATTAAGAATATTCGGAATCAATTCTTTTAGCTAATGCTCGAATTTGTTCTTCTGAAACTGGAGCATAATCCCAGACATCGACGCCAACATTAATCTGACGACCGTTTGTCAGCCAGCGTTGATGAACATGCCCATGTAAAAGAATTTTGCCCTCATTGATCGGGCGAAATTCAGGAAAACGATCATCGTCATCATCATAGTAGGGCATATGATGCAGTAAAAATTCTGACCACTGCAGCTCGTCCACAACTTCATCAAAATACTTTTTATAAAGTGCGAGTTTCTTGAAAGTGCCATCATGATTGCTTGGATGGCAACTATCGTGATTTCCAGCAACGAGTATTTTTCTTCCGTTCAAGCGTGGCGCAAATTGCTCCATCAAAGTTGATTTGAGCGAAAAATCGCCCAGATAATAAACGATATCGCTAGATGAAACACGTTCGTTCCAGGCCACAACCAGCCCCTCGTTCATCTCGGCGACGTCGGCAAAAGGTCGATTACAATATTCAATGATGTTCTTGTGTCCGAAGTGATGGTCGGACGTTAACCATGTGGTCATATTCGAGTCACTTAAGTGACTGACATAAAAACAGGACTTCTTCTTAAATTATACCTGACAACTAGCTGGCAGTTGATTAATGCGATAGACAACGCTTTCAACGCCACCCCGGGTTCTCGAGCCGATGTGGACGGCGCCTATTTTTTCAACTGCTTTGCGAGAGCGCATATTGTTTGGACCAATCATAAACACGACATTTTTTACATATTTAAAGGCATGCTTTAACATCAACCTTTTCATCTCGCTATTGACTTCTCCACCCCAGTGGCTGCGAGAAAGGAAAGTCCAACCGATTTCGATTTCACTATTTTCTTGATCCAGACCAAAAAATCTAGAAGAGCCAATTACTTTGTTGTTCTCACGGTCAATAGCAACTAGAGCGCCACCAGAGGCAAGAGCATCGTTAAAGAATTTTTCGAAAACATCTCGTTTGTAGCGATCTGAGTTAGGATGCTGTTCCCAAATGAGCGGATCACTTGCTACTTCAAATAGAACATCTAAATCATCGACGGCTAGAGGACGCAATAGAAGTTGCTCACTTTGCAAAACAGGCTGAAGATTGAAAGTCAAAACGATACAACCTCGACGCAAGGAATAAGCAAACTATACTTGGCTATACCATGCCAACGGAGCAAAATGAAATATCTTTCCGCTTTACCTCTATTTATCGCCCTGGCGATATTAGCTCTGCCTGGCGCATCAGGCGCAGCCAATGCAGGCACCACGCCAGGTCAATCGCCAGTTAAAACAGCGTTATACAAAACGTACGTTAACGCTCGTTTTGGTTATCAAATTAACTACCCGGCGGATGTGCTGCTTGCTCAAGGTGAGCCAGATAATAGCGATGGACAAACATTCGTTGCCAAAAAAGGTGATGCCGAAATGAGAGTGTGGGGCAACTACAAAGTAGATGGCGGCCTTGATGACGAACTAAAAATGGCGAAAGAATCAGAGTCAAAGGACGCGTCGAAGAAAAAAGTCAGCTATTACGCCGGTGGCAAAAACTGGTTTGCCATCTCTGGCACTGCTGGCGACAGAATTTTCTACCAGAAAACCTGTTTGCGCAACGATACTTTCAGAACTGTGACGTTCAGCTATCCACAGTCCTCCAAAGCTCAATTTGCACCGATAGTGGATAAAGTGGTGGCATCGTTTAAATGGTGCCCTAAATAGCAGTCCGAGTTCTAACGCAGACTATTTACTGTGCAACTTCAGTCTTTTAGTGACCAGATAAGCAAGCAGATTCGTATCTGTGGCTACATCGGCGGCATTGTTGTGTTCGCTGTTTTCAGCTTCGATATTGGCGTGACCATCCTCGACTAACACTTTCACCATCTCTATTTTGTTGTTTTGAGCAGCGATCAGCAATGGAGTCAAATGATGATCGACATTAGTGGCGTCGAAAACACCAGGATTAACACTAGCGCAGACGGCATCGACCTTGGCTTTGTGAGCAATCAATACACGAGCAGTCTTGACTGCATCGTATTTAGCCGCAAGATGCAGTGGCGTGGCACCTTTGTAATCGGTTTCATTTACGTCTGCGCCGTTATTTAATAAAAATTCAACGATTTCTGGTTTATCTCCGGTCATTATGACGTTCATGAGCGGAGAATATAAACTGAGATAACGTGGTCGTTTTTCCCCATAGCCTTTAGCGCTGACACCACTTTTGACTAACTTCTCAACTTCAGGCAGACTTCCTGTCTGACATGAAGATATGAGCTGGTCCACGCCATTTGCCGTATCGAGAGTGCTCTGCGCCTGACTGCGCAGCTGATTAGCGTCTGCCACCTTGCCCATTTTTTCAAGCATTCTTGCCTGAGCAATGCGCGCATGCGCTTTGGTGGCAACCGAACCGGCGCCTTTTTCAATACTCTTGTAATCGTCTACGGCGCGCTCAAATTGTTTTGCTTTAGCGGCACAGTGGGCATCAATAATAAAGTTCTTTTCGTAAGATGCTGGTCCAGGCAATGTGGCTGCAAAAGCTTCGGCATCTGTAAGGAGTTTGAGCCCTTTGGCGGGCTGACCAAATTTGCTGCAATCGAGAGCACCAAATTGAAGCATCGCAATATGCAACTCGATAATCGGATTGATGCCACGATTTATTGTTTCATGCTTGAGGGCAGGTAAGGCGGCAACGGCTTTTGAAAAACCATCGACTGCTTTATCAAAAGCGCCAGCTTTGCAGTCCTGGTGAGCCTGCTCAAATATCTTTTGCGCCGCTGTATCCGAAATGGCACCAAACATTTTTTGAATATCTGCATTTAATCCCTGAATTTCACGCTCAGGAATAATTGAAAAAGCCGCAGCTTCAAAAGGGTTATCCATATGAGCTGCCGGGTTACGCGCTACCATCGACTGAGGGGCAGTCGACGAAGATGTAGCGGTATCAGAAGATGTTGATGTTGTCTTGGCCGTCGAATGGTGCGAGCCACACCCAGTTAAAATCGTTGATACCAGAAGCGTAGTAGCGGTTAAATTTAAATGACGGATCTTAAGCACCTGAAATCTCCCTGAGAGCGTATTGCCAACTAAGACATGGGCTTTTGCAAATAAATTCAATCGACTTTAGACTACATAGTACCCATTGTTAGTGCCAAAATTCAATCGAATGTCAAGCTTGCCCCCACCGCATTCCCGCGGGAAGCTGCACTGCAGCATACTCAATATGCAAGACCCGCCGGTGTTCAGGAGATTCGGCAATCAATGAACTGTGCAAAATGAGAGGGCGCATGGCAATAATGTCGCCGCGCCCAGCAGGACAAACAACAGTTTCGCGTTCATTTCGCCAGCGTTCAATTTCAGACGTTTCAAGCACTCCCGATAAATGTGAGCCAGCGATGAACTTTATTGGTCCGTTTTCCTCTGAACAGGGATCTAAATGGATTCGCAGCGAGACCATTTTCTCGAGTATCGAAGCTGGAGGCTGCACATGAACCACACCATCTCTAATTGACCAGGGTCCATAGCCTTCGCTCTCAAAGCGCCTCTGCACGGGGATGCTCAAATCTTGATGCCAGGTGACGTACCAATTGGTAGCAGGAGTTTTGTCAAATAAAATTGCGCGCACCGGAATTAGTGTGCCCCCAAGAAGTTGCTGCGCCAGTTTAAATATTGAACCTGATTTTGCGAAGTCTTTAATTTCAGGTGAGCGAACTAACAAATTTCGCAAACCAGGAGCAAATAGGCCGCCGCGCGCCGATTCTACAACTGTAGTCAGTTGATCGAGAGGTATTTGGCAAAAGAATTCTTATGACCAGCAGAGATGCTTGGTCTGACAAGGAGATTCTCTACGCCTACAATGCAGAAAGCTCATTTGAGCAAACATTTTCGCTAATGAAAAATCCGCACCACTTTGCTGTCCGACCGCAGTATCACTGGACTGATCAAAAAGTTCGCGTGCATATGTTTATCTGCTTGTTAGCACTTATGCTCGGAAGGCTACTTCACAAAGAAGCCAGAGAAAAGCATCAGTACCAAAGTACGGCCGCTACGCTTCTGGATACACTCGGCAAAGTTCGCCTGGCGATGGTAATCAAATTCGATCCGAAAAGCAAAAAATCAAAGTTAGAATGCCAGTGGATGATCGAAATACACCAGGACTCTATCGTTGAATTTTTTAAATCCTTCGTCCCCCAAAAAGAGCCGTTCGTCTATACAAACTAAAATAGCGCCATCCATTGCTTTCAAGAGCTTTACTACCCTCCAAAAGTGAAACTCACGCTAGGAAATCAGATTTACACTTCTTCCGCTACCACGTAAAGCAGCGGACGGACACAGCACAAAGTTGAATTTAGCGCCCTCACCGTGCCCGTAGTAGGCTCGGTGAGAGCGTCGTTACTACTACCGGAAAAGGCAAGAGGTCTTTCGGCTAAGTTCCGGGTTGTGAATTGGTAACAGAAAATCGAGGTTCTGGTAGAGCGAACAGAACTCAGACAAGAGATCGATCCGGCCTGTCAGGGAGATGCTGATGAATGGTGGCTGTCTTTAGATCGACCAAACGCCTGGCCCGGGCATATCTGCGCGAGCTGAAGCCCTCTAAGCATCGAGCTTTTTTTCGCTTGATGCGCTTGCATGCGCCGGATAATATCGTCCAAAACCCGCACCGCGCTCAAGATGTAGGGCCCCTTGTTTAACATCACGCACTCGGCCCGGCGTCCCATGGACGCGTCCGAAATTTCAGCGCGAGACGGTAGACCCGTTTTGGCAAGTGTTTC